>CAJIAB010000047.1_pt1 | contig 17681 bp, 18 predicted proteins | sample 9199081 | NCBI WGS metagenome assembly CAJIAB01 (sample SAMEA7708262, study PRJEB35096) | sediment metagenome | biome: marine neritic benthic zone biome [ENVO:01000025]; feature: sediment [ENVO:00002007]; material: shallow marine sediment [ENVO:03000034] sea grass bed [ENVO_01000059] ... | reverse complement strand
GCAAGATGAATGACCACCTCGACTCCCTCGAGGGCGGTCGTCCAATCCGTTTTTGCATCGATATCACCGACCTTTGCGACATGTGTCGGGGTATAGTCAAACACCACATCACTGCGGCGTGAGGCCGCAATGACCTGATGCCCTTGCTTTACCAGGTATGCCCCCAGATGTTGCCCCACAAAACCATTCGCACCGGTAATTAATATGGTTGTCATTACACTATCGACACGGATGCGAATGTCATCATGGTCTGCATTTTATCGCGGCTCGGTTGCTGCACGACGCCGCGTTCAGTCACGATGGCATCAATGAGCTCGGCCGGGGTTATATCAAACACCGGATTCCAGGCACCGGCTCCTTCGGCAGCCATTGGCTGTCCTGCCAGGCTTAACACTTCAGCCGCGTCGCGGGTTTCAATTGGAATCGCCGTACCATCGACGGTATCCATATCTACTGTTGTGCTCGGCGCCACCACCATGAATTTCACCCCATGGTGTCGAGCATTGACCGCCAGCGAATAGGTACCGATCTTGTTGGCGACATCGCCGTTGGCCGCAATACGATCACTGCCGACAATCACCCATTGAACTTTGCCACTTCGCATCAATGCCGCCGCCGCCCCTTCCACGATCAAATCAACCGGGATCTTGTCCTGCATCAATTCCCATGCCGTCAACCTCGCCCCCTGCAACCAGGGACGGGTTTCATCGGCGTAAACCGCATTAAGCCGTTGCTCACTCCAGGCCTGGCGGATCACCCCCAGGGCGGTGCCAAATCCACCCGTCGCCAGAGAGCCTGTATTGCAATGGGTCAACACAGCGGAATTTGCTTCAATCAAACCTGAGCCCAGTTTTCCCATCGTCCGATTGGCGGTGATATCTTCCTCGTGAATGGCTTTTGCCGTACTCAATAAGGCATACACCGGATCGTCTGGGTTTGCCGCAATTACTTGCCGCATCTGTGCCAACGCCCAGAAAAGGTTTACCGCCGTAGGCCGTGATTTCGCCAACACATCCAGATCGGAGTCCAAAGCTTCCCGCCAATTGTTGGGGGTTTGTGAGCAATGCTGCTGTGCTGCCAGAACAACCCCATAAGCGGCGGTAATGCCGATGGCCGGTGCACCACGCACAACCATGTCACGAATGGCCTCAGCGACCTGCCCGGCTGATCGATATTCCAGATAAGTCACCTCCTGGGGTAACTTGCGTTGATCCAATAATAACAGCTTGTCGTCCTGCCACTGGATGGCACGAATAGAGTCATATTGCATAGTAGAAATGTTCAAGTAATCTAAATCAGGATGCTGGACAATAAGGAATAAGGTCTCTGTCACTCGCCGTACCCAATATAGTCTACTCTTTTTTGATTCGAAAAAAACTACCCGACATCAATAGCGCGTTTTGCTTATAATCATTTGCAATTCGGCCATTGACGCACACCAATGACTTACTTATGAATATCGATGCTCTCATTCATGCCCGTTGGATCATCCCGGTAGAACCGGCGGGAACCGTACTGGAACAACACGCCCTTGCTATTAACGAGGGGCGCATTATTGACATCCTCGACTCTACCAAAGCCGATAAACACTATTCGGCAACGTCTGTCGCGCACCTGGATGGACATGCCCTGTTACCTGGGCTGATTAATTCCCACGGTCATGCACCCATGACCTTAATGCGCGGTTTAGCCGATGATCTGCCAATGATGACCTGGTTACATGAACACGTCTGGCCGACAGAGCAAAAGTGGGTCAGCGCTGATTTCGTTTATGACGGTAGCCTGCTGGCCTGCGCAGAGATGTTACGCGGCGGTGTCACCTGTTTTAACGACATGTACTTTTTTCCTGAAGAAACCGTCCGCGCCGTCGAACAGGCAGGCATGCGCGCATCGGTTGGCTTAATCGTGGTTGATTTCCCCAGCGCCTGGGCACAAGACGCCGACGATTATTTGAATAAAGGTATCGAGTTGCATGATCAACTGCATAACCATACCTTAATAACAACCGCCTTTGCGCCCCATGCGCCGTATTCCGTTTCCGATGCACCATTACAACGAATTGCCATGCTGGCGGAAGAACTGGACATCCCGATTCATATGCATGTGCATGAAACAGCCGAGGAGGTACAACAGGCGGTTGAAAAACATGGCAAACGCCCGCTGCAAAGACTGGACGACCTGGGCCTGCTCAGCCCCCGCCTGTTAGCCGTACACATGACCCATCTCAATAGCGATGAGATAAAACGCTGCGCAGAAACCGGGGTACACGTCGTTCATTGCCCGGAGTCGAATCTGAAACTGGCGAGTGGATTTTGCCCGGTGCATGGTCTGACCCAGGCGGGGATAAATGTTGCGCTCGGTACCGATGGTGCCGCCAGTAATAATGATCTCAACATGTTCGGTGAAATGCGGACCGCGGCCCTGCTGGGCAAGGGTGTCGCCGCCGATGCGAGTGCCGTGCCTGCAGAACAGGTTTTACGTATGGCCACCATTAACGCCGCCCGCAGTCTGGGACTGGATGATCACATCGGTTCGCTGCAAGCGGGTAAAGCCGCCGATTTCATCGCGGTACAACTCGACGGGATTGAGACCGAACCCGTCTACAACCCCGTCTCGCAGCTGGTGTACGCCACCGGACGGGACAAGGTCACCGACGTTTGGGTTGCGGGTAAACAGCTGTTGAAAGACCGTATCCTGACCACACTACAGACCGAGGAAATCCTGCCCAAAGCAAGGGAGTGGCGTGACCGCATCGCCCGGAACTAGTGATATTCCGCTTATTCCTGCTGTGAAAAAGACTAACCCCTTACTCTGTCAGTAGAAATCGCGTTATCCTTAATTAAATACGAGTACAGCCCAAATGAATGTCGACCAACAGGAAATTGCCAAATTCGAGGAACTGGCCCATCGCTGGTGGGATCCGGAAAGTGAATTCAAACCCCTGCACCAGATCAATCCGCTTCGGCTGGATTACATTGATCGCCGCGCCCAGTTGAAAGACAAGCAGGTACTGGATGTCGGTTGTGGTGGCGGCATTCTGTCAGAAAGCATGGCCCAGCGTGGCGCACATGTAATGGGGATCGACATGGGTGAAGCCCCCCTTGCCGTCGCACGCTTACACCAGTTGGAATCCGGAGTTGAAGTGGATTACCAGCACTCCACCGCTGAAGCCTTGGCCGAAGCCAGACCCGAATCATTTGACGTGGTGACTTGTCTGGAAATGCTCGAACATGTGCCAGATCCGGCATCGGTGATACAGGCCTGTGCTAACCTGGTTAAACCCGGTGGTCAGGTGTTTTTCTCCACCATCAACCGCAACCCGAAATCCTATCTATTCGCCATCATTGGCGCCGAGTATGTCCTCAATTTACTCCCCAAAGGGACGCATGATTACAGCAAGTTCATCAAACCCTCCGAACTCGAAAGCTGGTCGCGCGCCGCCGGATTACTGAATCGGGAACTCACCGGCATGAGTTACAACCCATTCAGTCGTAATTATTCTCTCGGGCCGGATGTTGCTGTTAACTATTTGATGCATTGTCAAAAACAAGATAGCCAATAGCACAGGCACCCATACTACTCATCGAGTAGCCAGACTTAACTCGTGAATCAGCGACACATAAAAACCGTTCTCTTTGATCTTGATGGCACGTTGGCGGATACCGCGCCCGACCTGGCCGATGCCTTGAATGCCGTTCTACTTAATAACGGTAAAAACGCCCTGCCTTTTGAACAGATTCGCCCGGTGGTTTCCCATGGCGGCATGGCACTGGTGAGCCTGGGTTTCGGATTCGAGCCCGATCATCCGGAGTTTGAACCCTTACGCCAACAGTTACTTCAACTCTATGCCGGAAGCATTGCCAATAAAACCCGATTGTTCCCGGGGATGGCGGAATTGCTCAACAGCATTGAATCCGCCGGCATGAACTGGGGTGTTGTCACCAATAAACCCGCCTGGCTAACAGATCCTTTACTCGATGCATTGCAGTTGTCTCAGCGTGCCGTCAGTATTGTCAGTGGTGATACTTTGGCGGAACGTAAACCACACCCGTCACCGTTACTCTATGCCTGTGAACAGGCCGGCAGCCAGGGATTTGAATGCGTCTATGTGGGTGATGCAGAACGTGATATCGTGGCAGGACATCAGGCCGGCATGCAAACCATCGTTGCGCTGTTTGGTTATATCGGTACGGAAGATCGACCGGACACCTGGGGGGCGGATGCCCTGCTGGAGTCACCGCAAGAAATTCGGGAGTGGTTACAACTCAACTAAGCCAATGAAAGAAATTCTAGCCAATCCAGAGTTTGTTAGCCTGCTTGTGGCCGCCACGCTAATCGGCGCACTCGTTGTGTATCTGCTGCTGCAACGTCGTATCAGTAAGCTGCGTGACGACAATACCCAGCTCAATACCACCCTGGAATTGGAACGCCGTAACCATATTGATAAACTGGAGACCCTGGAAAAAGCACGTGGACAGCTGGCTGATACCTTCAGCGCCCTTTCCAGCCAGGCTTTGAAACACAATAGTGAAGAGTTTCTGAAACTGGCACAGGAAAATCTCAACCGCTTTCACACCCAGGCTAGCGGTGAACTGGAAAAAAAAGAAAAAGCCATTGAACATCTGGTCGGCCCCATCCGTGAAGCATTGGAAAAGACCGAACGCCAGATACAGGGCATGGAGAAGGAACGAAAGGAGGCTTACGGTGCATTGCACCAACACCTGGAAACCATGACCGAAACCCAGGCCAATCTGCAATCTGAAACCCGTAACCTGGTGCAGGCCCTGCGCCGTCCCGAAGTACGTGGCCAGTGGGGTGAAATGACCTTAAAACGTCTGGCGGAACTGGCCGGCATGGTCGAGCACTGTGATTTTTATGAGCAGGAAAGCGTCCAGACCAGCGATGGCCGCCAACGCCCCGATATGATTGTTCGATTGCCCGGTGGGCGCGAAATTGTGGTGGATGTTAAAACACCCCTGGATGCTTATCTCAACGCCGTTGAAACTGATGACGAAACGAAACGTCAACAGGCCCTGATCCGCCATGCGCGTAATGTACGCCAGCGCGTGAATGAACTGGCGAGTAAATCCTACTGGTCGCAATTCAAGGATGCAGCGGATTTTGTTGTGCTATTTATTCCGGGTGAGCAATTTCTCAGTGCCGCGCTGGATCATGACCGCAGCTTGTTGGAAGACGCTCTGGGCCAACACGTCATTCTTGCCACCCCCACCAGCCTGGTCGCACTGTTACGCGCTGTCGCTTACGGTTGGCGACAGGAACAACTGACCCGCAATGCGGAGCAAATCAAGGTGGTCGGTGAAGAATTATACAAACGCTTACTCACCTTTAGTTCACACCTGGATAAGCTGGGACGCAGCCTGGACAACAGTCTTAAACATTACAATAGCGCTGTCGGCTCATTTGATAGTCGAGTATTGCCGGGTGCGCAGAAATTTACTGAAATGGGTATTTCCTCAAACCAGGAGGTTGAAACACCGGAGCAAATTGAAACCGGCATTCGTAGCCTCGCAAACAAACAGGACTAGTCGTCGAGCGATTTGCGCAGCGCTTTCTTGGTGCCCTGAATCGCATCGGACGTGGTTTGCTTGGCCTTTTGTTGTATCACTTCGTCAGCAAAGGGGTTACTGTATATGGGCTTTTCCCTGCCGATATTGATGCCGAACCAGAGCCCCAGTAACAGGCCAATAACCAACCCCATGAGTATCAATTTCAAATTTTTCATGCCTTCATCCTGTCAAGAAAATCAATTGTTTGAGATTAACCCATACCTTAGCATAACTGTATGACTGTCCTCACACTGTCAGAGGCCTATCGCTATTGCCAGGATTTGGCTGCGGAACATTATGAAAATTTTCCGGTAGCATCCCGCCTGTTACCCCGGCGCTTGCGACAACCCATCACCGTTATTTATGCCTTTGCCCGTACGGCGGATGATTTTGCAGATGAAGGGGATCACAGTCCAGCCGAGCGATTAAAGTTACTCGATGACTATGAAACCCGGCTACAGCGCCTGCTAGCAGGCTCACCCGGTTCTGATCCGGTATTTATCGCCTTGGCTGATGTGATTAGACGCTATGCCCTGCCCATTGGGCTGCTTGAAGATCTACTAAGCGCCTTCAGCCAGGATGTGACCAAGCAACGCTACGAAAATTTTGATGAAATATTGGACTACTGCCGACGCTCAGCCAATCCGGTTGGTCGGTTGTTACTCTATCTGTACGACCAGACGGAGGTGGAAAGTCTGTTACTGTCTGACCAGATTTGTACTGCGCTGCAGTTAATCAATTTCCTGCAGGATCTATTACAGGATTTTGAAGAACATGACCGTATCTACCTGCCGCAGGATGAAATGCGGAAATACCAGGTCAGTGAAGCTGACATACAAAATCGTATAAACGATACCGGTATGCAGGAAATGATTCAATTGCAAATTCAACGTGCCAGGGCGCTGCTGTTGGCAGGTGCTCCTCTGGGGGATATATTACCTGGCCGCATCGGCCTGGAACTACGTATGATCATACAGGGAGGAATGCGCACTTTGCAGAAACTGGAAAACAATGGCGGTAATGTTTTTCTGCGCCCTCGCCTGAAAAAGTCTGATTATCTGGGTATGTTCTGGAATGCGTTGTTAAATAAGCCTCTGCAAGATTCCTATTAGATCAAAATGTTTTATCAATGCTAAAATTCAGCCACACCTAAACAACACATCAACCCCTCATGACCCCCGATCAATATTGCCAGGACAAAACGGCGCGCAGCGGCTCAAGCTTTTACTATAGTTTCCTATTCCTGCCACCTAACCAGCGACGCGCCATTACCGCCCTATATGCCTTTTGTCGTGAAGTGGATGATGTTGTTGACATGGATGGCGAACCGGCTATTGCAGCAATCAAACTTAACTGGTGGCGTGATGAAGTCGCACGGCTGTTCGCTGACAAGGCCCAACACCCGGTGACACGCGCGCTTACACCGGTAATAAAAGAGTTTGATCTCCCCCAGGAACAGTTCCTTGAGATTATTGACGGCATGGGAATGGATCTGGTTCAGCAAAGGTATGCCAATTTTAAGGAGTTGGGATTATATTGCTATCGTGTGGCCAGCGTAGTGGGCTTATTGGCCGCAGAAATTTTCGGTTACCGGGATCGTCATACCTTGAAGTATGCGCATGATCTGGGCATTGCCTTTCAACTAACCAACATTGTGCGCGATGTGTATGAAGATGCTCAGCGTAATCGTATCTACCTGCCACTCGATGAACTACAACAGTTTGGCGTTCAGGAAACCGATATCCTCCAGAAAAAAGAATCACCTGGATTTTACAGTTTAATGCGTTTTCAGGCTGAGCGCGCAAAGCGTTTCTACGACCAGGCGTTTTCTCAATTACCTGATGAAGACCGATACAACCAACGCTGCGGACTCATCATGGCTGCGATCTACCGCGCCACCCTGGAGGAGGTGGAACATGATGGATTTCACGTGCTGCAACACCGAATTAGTCTGACACCGCTACGCAAACTGTGGTTAGCCTGGAAAACTGCCATGCAGACCCGTCGTTATAAGCACCGGGCCGTCCCTAGTCGATGAGTTCTGGCGATACTGTTGTTGTCGGTGCGGGTTGGGCTGGACTGGCGACCGCCGTTTCATTAACTCGTGCCGGGATACCGGTCAAGCTTTTTGAGTCTGCACGTCAAATTGGTGGTCGTGCCCGGCGTGTTCCGTTTGAGGGTCTAACAGTCGATAATGGTCAACATCTGTTTATTGGCGCCTACCGTGAGACCCTGTCAATAATGGAAACCGTAGGAGTTGATATCCCCAAAGTGCTGTTACGCCAACCTTTGCAGTTAATCTCCAGGTACCAGGATGGTAAGACATTTACACTTAAGGCTCCCCGCTTACCTGCTCCCATGCATTTACTCTGGAGCCTGTTAACCGCACAAGGGCTCTCAGTACAAGAACGCTGGTCTGCGATTCGACTTGGCCTGAAATTAAAACTCGGTCGCTTAACGCTGATGCAGGATATCTCTATAAGTACATTTCTTCATCAGCAAAATCAACCTGACAATCTTAACGAAGCCCTTTGGTACCCGCTTTGCCTTGCGATCATGAATACCCATCCACAGGAGGCCTCGGCTGAAATCTTTATTCGCGTATTGGCGGACGCCTTCCTGCATCAACAACAGGATTCAAATTTACTCTATGCCCGCACTGATCTCAGCGATGTGCTTCCCGATCCGGCAGTGAACTATATCGAACAACACGGGGGACATGTCCAGCTTGGCCAGCGGATCAGTCGTCTGGAAATTGATGGTAACCGTATCACAGGCGTCTGGTCCGATAATAACTTTCATGCCGCAAACCAGGTGGTGCTGGCTTTACCACCCTATGCAACTGTCCCTTTACTGGAAACTCAGCCTGCGCTCAAAGCATTAGCCTCAAGCTTGCAACAATTTGAGTATGAACCGATCTGCACGGTTTATCTCCAATATCCCGAGTCGGTACAGTTACCGGTTCCCATGCTGGGGTTATTGGGAAGCATCGGCCAATGGGCCTTTGACCGCCAGATTTGCGACCAGCCAGGCTTAATTGCCGTAGTGATCAGTAGTAGCGGAATTCATATGGATTGGCCAAATTCTCAACTGGTGGATGTTATTAGCACCGAACTCGCCAATTTGTTTCCAGCCTGGCCGCGGCCCGCCTGTACCCAGGTGATACGGGAAAAGCGCGCCACGTTTGCTTCTCAGGTCAATATCAACCAATCACGACCTACCAACCAGACCGCTGTTGAAGGATTATGGCTGGCTGGTGACTTTACGCAGACCGGTTATCCTGCCACCCTCGAAGGGGCCGTGCGCAGTGGGGTACAATGTACCCAACAGATTATTGAACGAATCTATTGAACCAGGTTTTATATGACACCAATCCCTGCTAACTATCAACCTGCCACTGATCTATTACGAGATCGCGTTATCCTCATCACCGGCGCCGGTGATGGGATCGGTGCAACAGCCGCCAGAACATTTGCTGCCCATGGCGCCACGGTTGTCTTGCTCGGAAAGACCATCCCCAAGCTGGAAGCAGTGTATGACGCTATTGTCTCAGCCGGCCACCCCCAACCTGCCATCTACCCCATGGACCTGGAAGGCGCGACCTACGATGATTACGAAGATCTGGCAGCAACTCTGGATAAAGAGTTCGGCCGACTTGATGGGCTGTTGCATAATGCCGCCATCCTTGGGGCGCGCATGATGATAGAACAATATGATTTAAAACTCTGGGCACGGGTCATGCACATCAACCTTACCGCACCCTTTCTGCTTAGCCGTGCTTGTTTACCGATCCTGCGAAAATCAGCGGATGCCCGTGTCGTGTTTACATCAACCGATGTAGGCCAGAAAGGTCGTGCTTACTGGGCCGCCTATGGTGTGAGTAAAGCAGGCGCAGACAATCTCATGCAAATCATGGCCGATGAACTGGAAGCCAACACAGCCATCCGGGTCAACAGTATCGATCCCGGCGTAGTGGCGACACGCATCCGTCGCCTGGCTTTTCCCGCTGAAGATGCCGCAACATTACCAACTGCGGATTCGATCATGCCGGCTTACCTGTATTTACTTGGGCCCGACAGTAAAAACGAAACAGGCCGGATTTTTCATGCCCAGGCCTGAGATTATGCATTAAGCCACTACCTCGCCGAATATAGCTTGAGCACTTTGTAGCTTACTTCCACAAATCAACATGAACTCCCTGGGCCTCCAGCTTTTCTGCGCGGGCAGCAATATAGCGTTGGAAATTAGATTGCTTTTGGTAAGCACCAGAAGCGACATAGTCCAGGATCGATTGTATATGGAAAGCCCGTAGATAGGCCTCGGAGCGAAACACTTCCTTGCCGGAGTTATCGAAAAATACCATGCTGGGGGCATATTTCACATCAAGTTGTTTGGCAAAAGCCCGGGCAGTGGACTGTTTGCCTTCAGGTGTAATCAACTCCGTATCCGCCCACATATCCAGGCGAACAATATTAAAGCGCTGCAACTGTACCCTGGTTTCCTGGCGTTGATAGATATCAGTATGATATTCATCACAGGGTTTACATTGGCGCTGTTCAAATAACACCAACAGGGGTTTAGTTTGATTTAAAAGTTGTCGCAGATTGTAGGGTGGCGGAAGAAAGAATGCGTCATCATGCAATTTACCAGTGGTTTCGACCGGTGTTAGTGTGCGGTAATAATCTGCAAAGCTGAGTGTTTTTTCCTTGTGCTGACCGACATAATCCAGCGCGGCTTCAAATTTGAGCGGATGATAATACCCATTAATCCGCAGCACCACCTTGCCCTGCTCATTCAGCATAAGAATTGTGGGCGTGAACATAACTCGTAAGCCAGCAGCAAATTGTTTTTCGGTCGTCTGTTGGCCGTCCAGACCTGTCACTTCACGGTCTCCCCACATATTCACCGCGATTACATCAAGATAGTTACGTGCTTTCTGAGTAATGCTTTGCTGACTAAAGTTATCACGCAATAATTTTGCGCAGTAAGGACAACCGTCCTGATAGAAGTACAACATCACTCGCTTATCAGTCGCGGTTGCTTCTTTAACATCTTCACTAATATCCAGAAAGGAATTCTTGAACCACTCCGGTTTCTCTTCATGGCCGGGATTAACCATACCGGCTTCCAGTTTGTCCTGCTCGGCTGCATAGCCAGCTCGACTCACTAAGCCGGTTCCATCAATCATGGAAACAAGAATGAACAACAGTAGATACTTCGACATCACTCCATCCTCGCTATCGAAACTGCCTGGCAGGTTTTACCTGCCTTTAACATTTATTTTGACCACACTTGCTGTAAGATGTTTCGTAACAAGTTAATGATAATACCCGTACGACCCGTGTTTTATTGATTGTATCTTATTATTTTACTGACCCAGCCTAACTACACCACGAACCGTCATGGGTTTCGTTTATGATACAAGCGCATGCATTAAGAAGGTTGCCAATATGATCGCAAAAAGCAACATGCCGCTCAGCCAATCCGGTCCTGCTAGCCAGGATATGCTTATTGTCGGGAGTATGAACTGCTTCACAGTCCGTTTGCTATCATCTAACCTCTGTGCAGCTATAATGAAATCAAGCATATAGGTGAATTGAGGCAACAAATTATATGGATTATCTGAACCAACTGGAAAAAATCCTCGAATCCAAATTCCGCTTAATCAGTATCGAATCCTACGAAACCGAGCGGGTACTGGATTTATACCTACAGGTAAGTCGTTTCAGTAACAAAGCCTTTTATCTGGCTAATCCCAATGAAGGCATGTCGCGTATGGGGGCTTCCCATATCACCATACCCCGTACCCAGAGTATCAAAGAACAGCTGGAGTACATTGAAGCCAGCAAACACTATGGGGTTTTTATCATTCGTGATATCGGCGAAGAACTCGAAAATAGTAAAAATATCAACCTACTGAAAAATATCGCCACAAGCAGTACGCCAAAGGTCGTCATATTACTGAGCGAATACCTTGATATCCCGCGGCAGCTAAAACCCTATATCCTGCGTTCGAAACATCAATTAAAAGCATCGGCTTGAGCCGGTCTGGTTTTGTACAAAGTAACCGACTCCAGCGCGGTTAAAATCTTATTTAGCGCTTATTTGTTCTCTGACGACGCCCTTTTTGACCTTTCCGCCCAGGGCGATCTATTTTTTCATCTTTGACCTGTTGTGTCAGACCCACGTGCTGTAACAGCAACTGCATCTCGTCGGCCTCCAGATCGCGCCATTTACCAGGCCGAAGCTGACGGCCTAGCTCAATGTTGGCATAGCGTATTCGCAGCAAACGGTTGACCTTTAACCCCACGGCTTCCCATAAGCGACGTACTTCGCGGTTTCGACCTTCTTTTAGCGTCACATGGAACCAGTGATTACTACCTTCTCCGCCACTATCAAGAATACGATCGAAATGAGCCATCCCATCATCAAGCATCACGCCTTGCTGTAACTGAGAAAATATTTCCGGTGTCGTCTTGCCCAGCACGCGTACTGCGTATTCCCGTTCAATCTCCGACGAGGGATGCATGAGCCGATTCGCCAATTCGCCATCATTCGTTAACAGAATCAGACCACAGGTATTGATATCCAGGCGCCCGACGGCAATCCAACGACTGTTCTGAATACGTGGTAAGTGTTCAAAGATCGTTGGACGACCTTGAGGATCCTGGCGGGTACAAACTTCACCGATGGGCTTGTGATAGGCAATGACTCGCCGACGCGGGGCCTGATGCAGACGAGTCAGGGGTTTGTCATCAAGCGAAATACGATCTTCAGGTCCGATGCGATCGCCGAGCTTCGCCAACTGGCGATTTACCTTGATGCGTCCTGCTTCAATCCAGGCTTCAATCTCCCGGCGTGAACCATAGCCGGCTCTGGCCAGGACTTTCTGAATCTTCTCGTCCATCAGGACGGACTAGCTTTCTGCCGTCAGAGGTTCTTCGATCACCACTTCGGTCTCGACCTGGGTGATGGGGCCTGTCGCCTCTTCCGCGCGCCGACTTTCCGTTTCTATATCCGTATCAGCAACACTGGCGGTATCCGGTTCACTATCTTCAGTATCAGCAACCTGGCTGGTACCAGACTCTGCGTCGACCGACTTTTCACCCTCGTCCAGCGGCATGGTCAATTCAAGTTCAGCATTGATGGCATCAATGTCACGCAATTCCGCCAGGCTAGGCAGTTCTTGCAGGCTTTTAAGATTGAAATAATCGAGAAACTCCCTGCTGGTCGCATACAGGGCGGGCTTACCAGGAACATCACGATGCCCCACTACCTTGATCCAGTCGCGCTCCATCAGGCTTTTGATGATCTGGCTACTGACACTGACACCACGCACTTCTTCGATCTCACCACGGGTGATGGGCTGACGGTATGCGATCAATGCCAGGGTTTCCAGTGTCGCACGGGAATAACGAGCCGGGCGCTCCTCCCACAACTTGGCAGACCACTGTGCATAGTCCTGTTTGACCTGAAAACGATAACCACTCCCGACTTCTTTCAGTTCGAGGCTGCGATTGGTGCAATCATCCTGGATCACGGCGATAGCCTGTTTGATAGCATCCCGGCCCGGTTTGCTGTCATCGGGGAACAGGTTCATCAGGCGGTCCAGGCTTAACGGCTCATCGGCCGCAAACAATACCGCTTCTATGATCTGTTTCAGTTCCTCGTTATTCATGCTCACGCATTTCCTGTCATTTTGAATTGCCGGCTAGGCACGTGCAGCGTCCGCCGCTTTAATATGGATCGGCCCATAGGCTTCTGTCTGGACCAGTTCAATCAGCGACTGTTTGATTAATTCCAGAATTGCCAACAAGGTGACCACCACCCCGCCACGTCCTTCTTCAACTTTAAACAAGCTTGTGAATTCAGTGAAATGATCCGGAGCCACACTACTCAGTACAATCGACATACGTTCACGCACTGAGAGCGGTTCCATCTGGATGTGGTGGTGTTCATACATGGCAGCACGCTGCATAACGTCCTTGAAGGCAGTCAGGACATCATTCAATTCCACCTTGGGCGGTACCCGCACTACCTTGAGATCCGGCGGTACCACTTCAGCCGGAAACACATCACGTCCCACCCGGGGCAACCCATCGATATCTTCCGCCGCCTGTTTGTATCGTTCATATTCCTGCAAGCGACGAACCAGTTCCGCACGGGGATCGCCTTCTTCCTCAGCATCAAATGCGGGACGCGGCAACAGCATACGGGATTTGATTTCGGCCAGCATCGCCGCCATCACCAGATACTCCCCGGCCAGTTCCAGTTGCATATCCTTCATCAGTTCCACATATTCCATGTACTGACGCGTGATTTCAGCAATCGGTAAATCCAGAACATCCAGGTTCTGACGTTTGATCAGATACAGCAGCAGATCCAGTGGACCGGCAAAGGTCTCGGCCAAAAAGACTTCCAGGGCATCCGGTGGGATGTACAGATCTTTAGGCAGCGTGGTAACCGCAGTGCCTCGCACAATGGCAAATGGCATCTCCTCCTGCTGCGGAGTCGGTATTTCGTCTGTCGAACTCATAAATTTAAGCTGTTCCGTCTAGCGGTATTCCAATCCCATGGCCTGTCGGACTTCGGTTAATGTCTGGCGCGCCACTTCACGAGCCTTGTCATTACCTTCATGTATTATTTTTCTAACCAGGCCGAGATCTTTTTCATATTCCTGGGCACGTTCATGGATCGGCGCCAGTTCCGCCTGAATGGCATCAATTACTGGTCCTTTGCAATCAAGACACCCTATTCCGGCACTTCGGCAGCCTTCCTGAACCCAACTGCGGACCTCATCATTGGAGTATACCTGATGCAGTTTCCACACAGGGCACTTTTCCGGATCCCCCGGATCAGAGCGCCGTACTCTGGCGGGATCGGTCGGCATCTTGCTAAGTTTTTGTGCAACCTGGTGAGGATCTTCGCGTAATGGGATTGTGTTGGCGTATGACTTGGACATTTTCTGACCATCCAGCCCCGGCATTTTCGAAGCCGTGGTTAACAGGGCATCGGGCTCTGGCAAGATAATGCGGCCACCGCCTTCCAGGTAACCAAGCAACCGCTCCTTGTCCCCGAGCGTAATATTCTGCTGATTCTCCAGCAAAGCCTGGCCGGTCTGCAGCGCTTCATCATCGCCCTGCTCCTGGTATTTACGACGTAACTCATTGTAAAGTTTCGCGTTTTTCTTGCCCATTTTTTTGATGGCGGCTTCCACCTTGTCCTCGAAACCCGCTTCCCGTCCATAAATATGATTAAAGCGTCGCGCGACCTCCCGGGTCATTTCCACGTGAGCGACCTGATCCTCACCCACTGGCACTAGACCGGCCTTGTACACCAGGATGTCGGCGCTTTGCAGCAAGGGGTAGCCCAGAAATCCGTAGGTAGCGAGGTCCCGCTCCTTGAGCTTTTCCTGCTGATCTTTATAGCTGGGAACACGTTCCAACCAGCCCAGGGGCGTAATCATCGACAGCAGCAAGTGCAGTTCGGCATGTTCCGGCACCCGTGACTGGATAAACAGTGTGGCCGAACCGGGATTAACCCCCACCGCCAGCCAGTCGATTATCATATCCCAGACACTCTGCTCCAGTATTTGCGGATCTTCGTAATGGGTCGTGAGCGCGTGCCAGTCGGCAGCAAAGAAATAGCATTCGTACTCATGCTGAAGCTTGATCCAGTTTTTCAGGACACCGTGATAATGGCCAAGATGTAATGCACCGGTTGGACGCATGCCGGACAGCACACGCTGCTGCTTAGGTAAAGAACTCAATGGGATCTCCCGGAAATTAAAACATCAGATTCGAAACTGGTCATGCCAATGTGGCAGGTATCTAATATGTGGTAGCTACAATTTAGTTAGATTTATTCATACAGCGCTTCCGGCTGTTTCATGAATTATACCCTGATTTCCATTCCGGCTCGAGCGACTATTAGCGCTCAAATGGGGTCGGATCACCCTTACCCACTCGTGTCACCTTAGGTTGGTCACCCGTCAGATCCACCACCGTTGACGGATTAATGTCGCAGTGACCGCCGTCAATCACCAGGTCCAGTTGGTGCTCGAGCACCTCCCGAATCTCATAGGCCTCTGTCATGGGCGTATCCTGGCCCGGCAAGATCAGGGTGCTGCTCATCAAGGGTTCACCTAATTCTGTCAGCAAGGCCTGGGTAATGCGGTTATCTGGAACCCGCAGTCCAATGGTGCGGCGCTTCGGGTGCAGCAGGCGTCGCGGGACTTCCCGGCTTGCCGGTAAAATAAAAGTGTAGGGCCCCGGCGTGTGTGCATTCAGCAGGCGGTAGGCCGCGTTGTCTACCTTTGCATAGCTGGATAGTTCCGACAGGTCTCGACAGACCAGGGTAAAATTATGCTTGTCCCCCACCTCGCGTATGCGCCGAATCCGGTCCAGCGCTTTCTTGTCTCCGATATGGCATCCCAGGGCATAGGCCGAGTCGGTGGGATAAGCGATCACCGCACCCTGTCGCACCATTTCCACCGCCTGGTGGATCAACCGACCTTGAGGATTGTCCGGATGGACATGAAAATACTGGCTCATGCCGGCTTTACCCCAGGTTGTGCGTGACACCCCAGTCCGGGTGCTCCCATACCGGCTGACATTCCGCCGGTAATGTGGGCAAGCGACCAAGATCCAGATAGGGGTTCTCCGGTCCGTGGTAATCCGAACCGGCAGAAGCCACCAGGTTGTGCCGACGACTCAGGTTGGCCATGCTGATGATGTCATCGCGGCTGTGACTTCCGGACACGACTTCCAATCCCACTCCCCCGAGTTCCCGGAATTCCTTCAGCAACTGACGCAGCCGAGTGGCACTGATTTTATAGCGAGCTGGATGCGCAATGACGGCCAGCCCACCCGCTTCCTGAATCCAGGCCAGACTGTCCTCCAGGCTGGCCCACTCGCCCGGCACGTAGCCCGGCTTGTTCCTGACCAGAAAGCGCTTGAATACCTGGCGCAGATCCCGGGCATGCCCCTGTGCGACCAGATAATGGGCAAAATGAGTCCGACTCAGGATCGCCCCCTTGGCATAGCCGCGGGCACCATCGAGTGCACCGTGAATCCCTTTTTTTGCCAGGCGGCGGTCAATTTCCTCGGCCCGCCAGTGACGAAATGCACTGATGCGCTCGATTCCCGCCTGCAGCGAAGCACAGTCGGGATCAATCCCCAGTCCGACAATATGAAACGTCTGGTGAGACCAGGTGACGGAGAGTTCAATTCCGGGTACAAATTCAATACCCGCCTCACGCGCAGCCCCGGCCGCCTCGGACAAACCCGCGGTCTGGTCGTGATCGGTCAGCGCCAGCACCCCGATGCCACAGGCAGCCGCACGCTGCACCAACTCGGCAGGGGCAAGCGAGCCATCTGAGGCGGTAGAATGGGTATGTAAATCAAACTGTAATCCAGACATCAGGCCAGTATAACAGGCCCGTCATTCGCAACCCATGCCGCTGTCACAGTGATATGGTAAAGTGTTGAACCTTACTAACAGCGAACCATCTCATAGAGAACGAATGGCCAAGTTGGAAATCAATTTGCCGGAGCTGGCCGACACCATGTTGGCGTTGTGTGAATCAACCCGCAGTGTGGCAGAGTCGGCTCAAATGTCAGACACCCGGCTACCTGATCCGGAGCAGATCTGCGAAGGTCTGAGTCGGTTTGCCGACATTATACGCCACATGGATCAGCACCCTGGTGCGACTGATGAACAATCTGATGCCAGTGATGCTACGAGCGAGTACAAGGAATTGTCTGATTATGGTCTCGATTTGCTAAACCAGTTGGGTGAGTGGTGTGACCAACTGGAATTGACAGAAACCCGCGCAGCACTGGATGAAGTCATCGTCACGCTAGGGGTATGGGCTGCCCGTCATCTGGGTCCGCTGCACACGATTGAACCTATCGTCGATGCGTTGTCCAAAGTGGCTAACAGTTCAACGGATCCGGTTTTCCTGGCGGAGCTGAGTCATGTCTATCGGGAAATCGCGGATGCCGTAGCACCGGTTATTAAGCAGGATTTTGACAAGAGTGATCCGGGTCGACCCTGGCGTATTCTGAATTTGAACTATGCCATTGTCTCCACACGCAGTCACCAACCAGAGAT
>CAJIAB010000119.1_pt1 | contig 18074 bp, 19 predicted proteins | sample 9199081 | NCBI WGS metagenome assembly CAJIAB01 (sample SAMEA7708262, study PRJEB35096) | sediment metagenome | biome: marine neritic benthic zone biome [ENVO:01000025]; feature: sediment [ENVO:00002007]; material: shallow marine sediment [ENVO:03000034] sea grass bed [ENVO_01000059] ... | reverse complement strand
CCGCGGTTTAACGAACAGCTCGGTCGTCGGCAGCAGGCGGTTGAATAATAAGCGGTAACGGGCCGGGTATCCTGAGAGGACCCAGGCGGCAATCCATTGGGAAAGTGCGGCCAGCAGCAGCAGCATTAAGATAATGGGAGTAAAGATATGCCGGTATGGCACCCCATCCGCTTCAATCGGGCCAGCCCCGGGCAGAATAAAAAAGAAAATCGCGAGCAGGAATATGATTCCAATTTGCAACGAGAGCAGCCCATGTGCGCGCTCTCTTTTTGCCAACCAGTAACGTACCGTAAGCCAGTACAATAGGACTGCTGCGATGACACCAATCACGGCCAGTCCGCCACGATATCTGGGTGTGGGACCTACCACGGTAAAGGCGATTGCCGTTAGGGTGAACAGGAAAGGCAACAGGGAGTGCCCTTGCATAAACAGGCGCTGCCAGGCCCCGCGGAAACTACTGTTCACGATTTGATCGAGATGCCGCATGCCGCTGTCGATTACTTCCGGTAGACAGACGAACAGCCGCTGCATCCAGCCCTTGCATCTGTCACCACATAAGCGCCGCCATTGACGCACAATCCATCTCGGGCGCTGACAGGTTTGGGGTTGGGTTTCAGAGGTACTCATCGCTGCAAACTCCCTTTTTATAATTATTCAGGTAATGTCCTGCATCCTTCGCTGATTCTAATACATTGCGAGTGCGGGTTGGTCGTTGACAGACGACAAACCGTTTGGGCATTACCTGGTCCTCTGTTTCCCATGCCTGATATTCTGATAATGAGGCGAATTCGCAGAAATTATGTTAAATAAATAATAGTCCTTAAGTGTTAATTTTGGTTGTCTCCAGGGCTGATTAATCCGACCTGTATAGTCAGATTCTCTATGTTTTTCTAACCTTAGTCTCCCCGGTTGAGTAGCCTTTTGACTGAGTAAAAGCATGGTATGAGTGATCAAACGCACATTTTCAGATCTGCCGTGTGACTAACTGCACACATTTTAGCCATTGCACAATATTAATCAGGATTTTTGGCTAATAATGAAAATGTATTACTAACTCAAATTTCTTATAACGTAACATTAGGTTCGGTGACATATGAAAATTGAAACAAAATTTCTGTGGTTGCTGATGCCGTTTCTATTCTCATCCGGGGTCTTCGCAGTAGAAGATGGATTTCCTGGCCGCGGTGAGTATCCGGATGTTTTGGTCTATGAAAAATCGCAATTATTCAATGATTTTAGCGATGTTATTTTGGTGGATACCCGGTCGAAGTATGAATATGAAACATTGCGCATCAAAGGTGCCGTAAATATCCCCGTATCCAGTAAAGATTTTGGCGTAAAGTTGAAACAACTTCGTGCTTCAACCACGAAGCCCATTGTTTTCTATTGTAATGGTCGCACGTGTTTTAAATCGTATATCGCTGGACGTGAAGCCAATAATCAGAATATTGAAGATACCTACGCGTATGATGCCGGTGTGTTTGAATGGGCCAAGACCTACCCCAGCCATGCTACTTTACTGGGAAAGAGTCCTATCGACCCGCGTGATATTATATCTGCAAAGAAGTTCACGTCTCATTTGCTGGAGCCCGATAAGTTTAGTGAAAAAGCCTATCAAATGCGATCAACCAGCCTGGTTATTGATGTCAGGGATCGGTATCAACGTGCCGGAACCGGATTATTCCCGGCGAGAGAACGTTGGGTAAGCCTGGATGACCAGAGAAAATTGCAGGCATATATCAAAAAAGCCAAGGCGCAGAATAAAACTCTTTTCATTTACGATGAGGTAGGAAAACAAGTACGTTGGTTCCAGTATGCTTTAGAAAAGGCCAATGTAAAAAACTACTACTTTATGAAAAAAGGCGCCCGTCGTTACTATGATGACCTCATGGTTACACAGTTGGTTATGAACGATCGCAAGCAGTAACCTAATCCCCCCCCTTCGTTCTTGTAACGGCCCAGTGAGCAACACGCTCTCTGGGCCGATTTCTTTACAGGTCCCTTCAACTTCCTTGTCAGCATTGTTAAGCACATTCCCCAGTACAAAGCACTAGCTTCTTTATTCGCAGCCGGATTGATTTGGAATGTGAGGTGGCGCTATGCTGTTGTGTACCGGATATATCTGGTTTGACATACCAAATACAATAAGCAACTTACACGATGCTGACTGATCCTGTCATTTTCTACATCTTTCTGATTTTTACCGGGGCAGCCGTCCTCGCTACCCTGGCCTTATATGCCCGCCAGTCACTCCTGGTAGTCTATATCCTTCTTGGCGTCGTGCTTGGCCCCTCCGTGTTGGGACTTGTGTCGGATCCTAAAATTATCCGCGAGATTTCCCATATCGGTATCATGTTTCTGTTGTTTTTGTTGGGTGTCAATCTGCCGCCGCAGAAACTTCTGTTAATGTTACGTGAAACTACCCTGGTGACGGGTATCAGTTCCCTGCTCTTTTTATTGATTGGTACCGGTTGCGCCCTGCTTTTTGGTTTCACGCTGTTGGAATCTTGCATCATTGGTGCCGCGATGATGTTCTCCAGTACGATTATCGGCCTTAAACTACTTCCTACCACCGTCCTGCATCATCAGCATACAGGAGAGATTATTATCAGTATTCTGTTGATGCAGGATATTATCGCGATCCTTATTCTGATGTTGCTCCCTGCCGAATGGCATATGGCATGGCCGGTGCTGGAGATTTTGCAATTAGTTCTTTCTCTCGTTGGCTTGATAGCATTTGCGTTTATCTTTGAGCGATTTATTCTCATTAAGCTCATTCAGCGGTTTGATCGCATTCAGGAATATATTTTCCTGATGGCCATTGGTTGGTGTCTTGGCATGGCTGAACTGGCCACGGTCATGGGCCTGTCGGCCGAGATTGGTGCCTTTATTGCGGGCATTGTGCTGGCAACGAACCCCATTTCCATGTTTATCGGTCAAAGTCTGAAGCCGTTGCGGGATTTTTTCCTGATTATTTTCTTTTTCGCATTGGGCGCAAGCTTCGATGTGGTAATGATCGATGAGGTGTGGTTACCTGCCTCGATTATTGCTGTGCTGGCGTTGGTATTGAAACCCTATATATTTAAATGGTTACTGAGTTATTCCGGTGAGCCTGGCTCGGTCTCGCTGGAAGTGGGTGTGAGGCTGGGGCAGATCAGTGAGTTTTCCCTGCTCATCGCTGTGCTGGCTTTGGAGATTGGTGTAATCAGTCAGAAAGCCTCTTATTTGATTCAGTTGAGCACATTACTGACCTTTCTGGCTTCATCTTATCTTGTTGTCATGCGCTATCCGTCACCCATCGCCACATCCGACAGGTTGCGTCGCGACTGAGTCAAACAGGTGTCAAACGCCAGCTTTACTTATCTTCCTTGGTTTTCTCGAGCAGGGTTTGCAAAAAATCCATCGGGATTGGGAACACGATGGTATTACTGCGTTCATTGGCGATTTCAGTCAGGGTTTGCAGGTAACGTAACTGTAGAGCCTGTGATTGTTGTGACAGTGTTTTCGCGGCTTGCAATAATTTTTCGGAAGCCTGCATTTCCCCTTCGGCATGGATGACTTTGGCACGTCGCACACGTTCCGCTTCGGCTTGCTTGGCGATGGCGCGAACCATACTTTCATCCAGATCCACATGTTTGATCTCGACGTTACTGACTTTAATGCCCCAGGCATCGGTTTGACGATCGAGAATGTTTTGCACATCGGCATTAAGCCGTTCCCGTTCTGCCAGCATTTCATCCAGTTCGTGTTGTCCCAGCACGGAACGTAAGGTGGTCTGTGCCAATTCACTGGTTGCCATGTAAAAGTCTTCAACCTGGATGATTGCTTTTTCCGGATCCACCACGCGGAAATAAACCACGGCGTTTACTTTTACCGAGACATTGTCATGCGATATCACGTCCTGGGTTGGGACATCCATGACGATGGTACGTAGATCAACCCTGACCATTTGCTGAATCACAGGGATAAGGATGATGAAGCCGGGTCCCTTGACTTTCCAGAACCGTCCCAACATGAAAACCACACCGCGTTGGTACTCGCGTAAAATTCGGATTGCACTGGCAAAAAATGCAATGACGACCAGGACAATGATATAGGAAGCGTATGCTGTCATGATGATTCCTCCAGATTGGATGTGTCCGCAGGTTCAACCTGCAGTATTAATCCCTTAATCGCCTTGACCTTGACCTTTTGTCCTTTGTGCAACGGCATATCACTGATGGCGTTCCAGCGTTCACTGTGTATCAATACGGCGCCTTTGCCTTCAAAGTCTTCAAGCACCACCGCCTTACCGCCCAGCAGTTCTTCCATGCCACTGACGACGGGACGATGTCGTGCCTTTAACGCCATGCCGATCACAAAGATAAATACCAGTACACTGATGGCGGCAAAAGTCACGATTACTGAAATATCAATACCGAAGCCGGGCACTTCAGTATCCATCAGGATAATGGAGCCAATCACAAAGGCAATGGTCCCGCCAATGCCGAGCATGCCAAAACTCGGCTGAAAAGCCTCGCCCACCATCAGCGCGACACCGAGCAATATCAGTGCCACACCGGCATAGTTAATGGGTAATAGCTGGAAAGAATACAGTGCAAGTAGAAGACAGATTGCTCCTACTGTGCCCGGAACTATCGAGCCGGGATTGGAAAATTCAAATATCAGGCCATAGATCCCGATGAGCATTAATATGTAAGCGATATTGGGGTTGGTGATGACACTTAAAAAACGGCTGCGCCAATCCGGTTCGATCTCCACGACGAGCAGTCCGTCAGTCTGCAGGGTTTGCTTTTGACCCAACACGGTCACTTCATAACCATTAAGCTGTTTCAGCAAGTCCGGTACACTGGTGGCAATGAAGTCGATGACATTTTGTTTCAGGGCTTCACTGGCTTGCAGGCTGGCGGCTTCGCGTACCGCTTTCTCCGCCCATTCCTGGTTACGGCCATGTAGCTCGGCTAAACCACGAATATAGGCCACGGCGTCATTGACCACTTTGCTCCTTTTGGCATCCTCATTGCCGGGTGCCGGCTTTGCTTTCTCTTTCTCCTGTTCTTCTTCCTTGGGCATCGGGATGCCACCAAGCTGCACCGGCGTGGCGGCTCCGAGGTTGGTGCCGGGTGCCATAGCGGCGATATGACTGGCGTACAGGATATAGGTTCCTGCGCTGGCAGCCCGTGCCCCTGTGGGTGCGACATACGTGGCAACCGGGACAGGAGAACTGGTAATGTTCTTGATAATCCCGCGCATTGCCGTATCCAGCCCGCCTGGTGTGTCCATTCGAATCAGCACCAGTTCAGCTTGCGCCTCTGCGGCAGATTCCAGGGCGCGTTCGATGTAATCATCGGTGGCCGGTCCAATGACATCTTCAATGGTGAGTTGGATTACCGGTCCACGCTTCTGATTGCTGAGTGCGGCACCACACAGCGACAGGAGAAGAATTAACAGCAAGAAGCCGAATGATATGTGTATTGATTTCGACATATGCCTACTCGGGTCAGTCGAGCCTGCAAAGTTAAATTACTGTAAGTTTAGCATTTGCCAGGGTATCAGGTTCGAGCTGGCAGAACCGGGAATGTTGTTCGAATACCGACTGAAACCTGAGTGTGATTCATGGCTAATGCTTCATTATTTACTCTGTAACAAGGCATCTACTTCTTTTTCAGCCTCGAACCAGTCTTCCGCTTCCTTGCCTGGAGTAAAACCACGTGCTTCCGCCTTATGGTAGGCCTTGAGTGCGATCAAACGCCAACGCTCTTCTGCATTAATATTGAGCTGGGATGAAGACGCGCGATGAACCTTGCTCGAATGCATCTCTGTTTTATTAGCTGTCTTTTTTGCGCTGGTCTTTTTAGCGGGCGCTTTCTTTTGGGCACTTGTTTTTTTTGCAGTCTTTTTTGCGGAAGATTTCTTCTTGCTGGCCTTTTTCTTGGGGCTAGGATTACTGCTGGTTTTTTTTGCCTTCGTGGCCATGGGTCATCTCCTTATTGATTAACGCCTTTTGATAAAAATGAAAGCAGTCAACCCTGCTTGTTAAAATATTTTTTCCTCGAATTCGGTGAAAAATGCATGACATTTCTGGATATCAATAAATTGCTTCTGAAATTCCAGCATTTCCAGACGGAGTTCCTGGGCAGCAGGGGAATCATATCTGGCCAAAAGTTCAGCTGCATCATCCCACCAGTATTCGAATGTTCCATCAAAGGGTTCGCCACTGCCCCGCTCCTGACGTATTTGTTCATTAGCACTGACCTGGAGTGTGAGGTTTTTTGCAAATCGGCGTGGCTGAACGATTTGAAAGAATCGTTCAAACAAATATTCAAATTCGGAACTGTTCCAGAAACGCCTGAACTCCTCGGTTGAGATATCCTCACGTCGTCTGACACAGTTGATAAAACGAATCATGATTACCTCGGGTCTACATTGTTATTTTTGTGGTGAGTGGTTTGGTTATATATCTTAAGATAGCATTTTTTCTAAAGCCGGGTCATAAACCGCGCGCGTAGCGTGTTTCGATCATTCAACTTTACCCGGTCTTTGCTCCCTGGCCATCGTTAGCAGCCCATTTCGGAACCTCACTTTGGCCAGCACCCCGCCGAAATCAAACTGGAACGCGATGATGCCGGAACTCATTAGCTTATTCGCCTGAGGATTAGATTATGCACTAAATCAACTATAAATAGTATGGGTATTAGTGCCGGTTTTGCTTACCCTTTCCCCTGGGTTGAGCCTATTTTCGGGGCTCGCAACCTATGGGGAAGAATGGTCTCTAAAGGCCCTGTGGTGGCGGCGCAGACGCTCCGCGGCCGCGCTCGCGGATGTACTTTATTGCAATATCAGTAGATATGAGAGTTCCTCTGTGGGTGAGAGCCAGTGCTGACGTCTGATTCTCAGGGTTATCTCATCACCGGGATTCTTGTCCCACATCATCACCCGCAGGTCCGCCATTTTGGTTATTTTCTGCTCATTAATCGCCAGAATCTGGTCACCGGCCTTCATCCCCACTTTTGCACAGGCACTGTCTGGTAGACAGGCAGCAACCTTAATGTTGCCATTGGCTTCATCCTCCTCAAGGCTCGCTCCGATTTTGCCTGCTTTGGGTAATGACTGTTCTTCCGGCAGCAATAAGACATCAGCCAGTCCCGGCTTAATGCTGTCTTCCCAACTATTAAGCACAATAGCGGTGCTCACGGGCATGCGGCGTCTCAGCCGGTTGGGGATACCGCTACCATGAGCAAGATGTCCACGGCCAGCGAGTACAACCATGTGTCCTTCAGGATGTGACTCAAGATGGTCAGCAATCGCCTGGGCCATGCCTTCATCCCATAACAGTTGGGCGGTAAGGAAATTGTCAAAATCATCGGCTTGGCCACCGGAATGGTGATTGTAAATATTCTTGAGGCGTTGTGCGTAGTCCTTGTCGGTTCGATCGATCTCTTCCGGAAGCTGGGCGCGTTCAGTCTCATCGAGACTATCCAGTCCCGAACGACCTACCTTCCTGCTTAATTCCATAGGTATATTTAACGCTATTACCGGTATGTCGTGTTCTCGCGCATAACGCAGTATCGGAGCATAGAGTCGATAATCATAGCGCCAGCGATCATAATACTCTGTGCGTCGTAACATATCCTGCTCGCTTAAATCACCACGCACATAATCATCCAGGTATTGCTGAAACGGTTGTTGGAAACTTTCCATGCCGATCACCAGGTCAGGATGGATGGTGTGCAGGCGCCGAATGATTTCAAGTTGCGTAAGATGATGATCGTAACGGGTATGGATTTCACCGATAAACAGGACTTGTTTTTTGGCAAATTCAGGTATCAGGGTTTTCAAGTCCGGGCTGTTGCTGATTTGTAACGCCAGCGTAGTCTCAATGGGTTTGGGGGCCTGGTTAGTTGTATTGGATGCAGTGTTATGGCGAGTATGGTGTTGTGTTTCCGCTATTGTACCTTGCGGCATGAGAAACCAACCGAGCGTACCAAGCAGTAATATGGAGAAACCCGCTAAATATCGTGATTGTTTGTGATTACACATATTGTTGAAAGTCTCAGTCATTATTAAGCCATTTATTTTTAGTCACTCTACTCAAACACCAGCTCCAGGGTTACGGTATTTCCCTCTTCTTCCGCCCTGATCTGCTGTAATGTCGGCTGGCGATTAGCCAGGTATGCGCAGGTAGCCGAAATCATACCCTTGTTATTTGACTCCAAGGCTTGAATTAGTTTCATTGAAACATAGTGGCAGCGCTGTTGGTTATTGGGCGAGCTGATAATTTTACCATCCAGGTTAATGCCCTCATCCATATCAATATCCATTATATCCAGGAATTCTCGTTGCTTGCCGGGCAAGCGGGTATTACGTTGATATTCTATCAACGTGTTACCATTCAACATGATCTCAAGAGTGGGATTCATGTTATTACCTCGGGTTCACGTATTAACCAGAATGCATGCTCTTCATTAAGAAATTCATCATAGGGAATGTAATGTGATCCGTCACAGGAGAATGTCAGACCAACGATTCCATTAAAGATGTTCAAAGTGCCGGAACGTAAATAAAACATTTCGTCCATGAGGCGTAGTTTTTGAAAATGTTCAAGGATGGGTCGTATTTTACTGGCAGGTAACACAGCATCTGCTGGATAGCTCTGGTTAGGATAAGCAAGGCAAATATTTGGGTCGATGATCGACTCAATATCCAGTAATCGGTACCGGTAAGGATCATCATGTAGCCAGATAATGGCTCGACTACTCGAGAAATGCAGGATGACATGAAAGACTCCATGATCTGTCATTAACTCTTCCACCACACTGATGATGGTATCGAGATTTTCATCCATTATGCTGTCCACCCGGGTCTGGTGGAAAACCGTGCCACGAATGGATGGATCACCTTTAATCTGACGCCAATATCGTGGTTCTTCATAGAGTTCGCGCGTTAGGGGTAAATCGCGCAAATCAAAATCTGCACCGATAAATCCCAGGGCATGTCCGGTAGTATCACGTACGATCTGTATTGCTGTTAATGAAGGGCGACGGGCCCTCAGACTGATATAACTTTCCGATAATAAAAAGTCGGTAGTTGGCACTGCCTCGGACATGTAAGGCCGGCTGGAACGGTTACGGCCAAAGTCCTTTTCCACGAATCCTGTGTGACTGACATTGTCGCTGATTTGTACGGCATTAGTGTCAAGCGCATAGAGATATTTACAATTTGGTACGGTTGATAATACTCGACTTAGGGCCTCGTCCAGTTGTTGTCGATCACCCCAGACTCTACTGCATGCCTCTGCCACACCATGCAATGGTTCTTTTAACAAACCAGTTAAAGCATCGCGCTGTTTTGCAATACTTTCTTGTAATGTGGCTTTAGGCTGGGTCATGTCGGATAGTATCAATATGATTGATTCTGAAGGAAATGCCTTGGGTTTGATATCCTACTGTAAGAAATGGTTCATGTTAATTACCAGGTTCGAGCCCCATATTCCAATTTCCGTTATTAGTAATCTGGAGGTGTAAGTTGGCATAAAGGTTGCTCATTGCCAACCTCGCCTTCAGAGATAATAGGACATAAGTTACCCTTTACTTTCTGCTAACATGTTAAAATGTTTAAACAGGGATCACACTATTAAGACTCGCTTTGATCGGGATCAGGGAAAGCAGTCTAGTATTGTTAATAGTATTAATTAGCCTCCTGGTTTAAGAGGATCTTCCCATGCCTAATGAACTCGATCCAATTCCGGATCAATGGTACACCCATATTGATAAAGGGCAGCGATTTTACGTCACTGCTATCGATGAGCCAAACGCTACGGTCGAAATACAGCACTTCGATGGCGATATTGAAGAATTCAGCTTTGAAGACTGGCGCGAGTTGGATATAGAACTCAGTGTAGCGCCCGAGAACTGGGCAGGCGCCCTTGATATTGCCGAGCAGGATGATTTAGGAACGGAAATTACGGATACTTCGCCTGACGACTGGCGCGAGCCGGAAAAAGAATTTCATAGCTCAGAGCAAGAAATAATTTATCGTGATCCACGAGCCATGAATGATGATTATGGTGAAGGTTACATCGAAGAGAGGCCGCTCGAATAGCAGGATAAGTAAGTGGATGACGATGTTCTAATCAAGCGGCGCGACGGCAAGTACGAAGAAAGGCTGAATGAAATCTGGCTTGCTGAGTACAGCGAGAATCCAGATACGGGTCTTTGGGAAGTGGAAGTATTTAAAAGTGACGTGGCTGAATGGTACAGCCTCGACTATGTGTCATTGGATGATGCGCGCAAGGCTGCCTATAATTTTTACGACCAGGCCTGAAGATAAACCAGAACTCGATTGAGGTCTCAATTACCCGTCATGTAATTTATGACGAATTACATGGACATGCCAATAAGGTGTCTCAGGAGGCTTCAATGCGGACATACAGTGCTTTAACCTTCATGAGTTTGTGCGCTTTATCAGCTACCGTCATTGCATCTGATTGTATCCCAACACCACATCGAACAACCGGTACTCATTATGCACCGGTGACGGTTCAGAAAGTCGATGTAAGTCAGGGTGTCACAGTACGCGGGCGTATTCTGGCGGCCCCGGATTGTATCCCCATAACAAATGCCAAAATTTCACATTGGCAAGCGGACGCAAATGGACAGTATGTCGATCGTTTGCGCGCCTACCTGTTTTCCAATAATGATGGTGGTTATGAATTTGAAACTGAATGGCCCAATCTCTCTCCGCCACATATCCATTTTATTGTCTCAGCTGAGGGATATGAAGATCTTGAAACTCAATGGCGCGGCTGGCAAAAAACGAATTTGATTGAATTTAATATTATTTTGAATAAAGTAAATCAATAATAATAGTACGTTTTATTGTAATAAAGTTTCTGAATTATTACTTAAGTTTGTATAGACATTTGCGACATCTACTATATTAATTATAGAGAGCCCAATAAGGCTCCAGGATAAAAAGCGGTGAATATAAAAGGAGATAGGCCATGAGTATTACGAGGAGTCAGCCACCGGATAATCTTGATTTAAGTAGTATCGATAATGAACATCGTGTACAAATAGGGTTATTGAATGCCTTGTACGAGGCTGTAAAAGACGAAAAACCCGCAGCGGAGATTAACCAGATTCTTAACCAATTAACGACATACTCCGAGCTCCACTTCATGTCCGAAGAACTACTTATGCGAATGTATGCTTACCCTCATTATGAAGACCATGTCCATGATCATGAGGCGATGACCGAGTATCTCAATGATATTATGAGAACCGTTACTGCCGGCCAAGATGACATGGTTCTGAAAACAGCCAGTGATATGCGCCAGTTCCTGGTTTCGCATATCAGCACCCGGGATGAGGCATTATCAGAATATTTAAACAAAGTGCAATCCTGATTCGTTGATAATCAATTCGAGAAAGTCAGTTTTGGAAATGTAACCACTATTGTAATGTATAGTAATACTGCAATGAGTATAACCACACTAAAACCAAAGTGAATTGCCAAGACAGTTGCCAGGACCGCACTGATAACCGAGGCACAACCATTTATGCCCCATGCCCAGGGAATGTAATAGCTTGCATAATTGGCCAGGCTAGTCAACGCTAAAGGAAATGGCATCCCCATTAAAATAGCCAGTGGTGCAATGAGCAGGCTCATCAATAATGCTTTGAATCCAATAGGTACTACAACCAGGTATGTGAATATCGTTTCCAATGATAGTAAATAGATTAGACACAGCACGCTTATGCCGGTCGACACAGAGATAATGATCTGTTTGTTCGTAAAATACCGCAACAGTCTCTGCGTCATGAGACTACCCAATCCGGAAAAAACAAGAAAGGCGGTCAACGTTACCGCAATGCTGTATATCGGGTGATGCAGTAATTGAGTAAATTTTTGAATAAAAGCAATTTCAATAAATAAAAATGCCAGACCGAGGGTAAAAAAATAAAGTATAACTTTAATTCCTGTGGTTTTATCGTCTGGAACTAACCTGCGGCGATGAAAGAACCAAACAGGCAAGACAATTAAAACAAAGCTTAATAAGCTGGCAACAAGCAGGGTTACAATTAGATTGATGTATCCCCACTCAATGAGTGCCATGCCGCCCTGGTGTCGAAGTTGGTAAATCTCAGTAAAAGCAGACCATTTGAAAAAATGATGGAAAAACGGCTGATCATCTGTTGCCGGCTGGAGATTAAATTTATATCGATCCAGAAAACTTTCAGCATTCTTGCTCAATATAGCGGATGTCGCTTGATAGAATAGCGGTGATGACAGGACATTATAACGGTTTGTTTGATTAGGCTGAAGTAATGGTGTGTACGCCAAATCAAATGATCGTTCGCGACAAAAAGTCTCAATCGCAGCTAATTCCTCTTCAGTAAACATACCGTTTTTAATGAGCAGTGTACTGGTTTGCCAACTTCGAATCAGTGCCAGGCGCTTTTCTGGTGATTTCACGCCCATTTGACGCAATACGTCGGTGGCAGTCACAAAGAGCTTTAATGTGTCACGTGGTGGTAGTTTTATCCATCTTGTTAACGACAGATAACCATCAGGGTTTAAACGTTGCATGTAAAGATTTAACGCTTCAGTAGTATATAAATAACTTTCATTCAGTGAATATAAACCGGAGACAGAGGCATTAAAGGCATCAAATAAGGCGAGTTGTATCAGATCATAATTCTCGCTGGATTTCATCAGATAATCACGTGCCTCACCGATGTGAATAGTAATATCGTCCTGCTGATACAATTTCCCGGTGAAGCTGCCATGGCTTGTATTAACAAGGTTCACGACCTGGGGGTTTATTTCTATCGCACTTATATCCGGGATTTGATGAAACTTGGCTTGTAGCACATCGGCTCCTCCTCCGGCGCCGACAATCAGGACATGGTTTAATGTTTTCAGATGATAAGGTAATGCAGATGTAACTTGATCCAGATATCCCAGCCGATCGAGAACGGCAGGAAACTCCGTCATCACGCTAACGTTATCGCCATCTGTGAATATGCCAATTTGGTTTAATGGTTCTTGGTCAGCATTCAAACTCATACCCGGCACATGGCGTAATGGAACATCACGACTTGCCACAACACTTAACATGCCCAGGGGACTTGATCGCTCTTCTATAATTTCTGTACCAGTAATACGTAAAGATTGGGAAAGGCCTTTATATGGCGATATATCCAATTTGATATGAGAGCCTGTGAGCACAAAGATTCCTATGACAAAAATAGCCAGGGCATTTAGTTTATATTTGTGCGTGAAACCTAATTCCAGGCTGGCAATCATCACAGCAATAACATTGATAATGCCAATGATTACCAGGGCCCATAGCGGGAATACCAGACTTAATAATATAATAATAGCTAAACTGCCAAGACCTGCGCCCAGTAAATCAACAGCATAAATAGGTGGAATAAACATCGGGTAACGCGTAAAGCTGAGACAAATGCCGGTTGCCGCAAAAAAGAATGGTATTGTCAATAATAAAAAGATATACGCCAAGAAAATTACCTGTTCGCTGTTCCATAATATTTCTTCAGCATTGAAAGGGATATGTTGTGCCAACAAAAAACAAACAATAGATGAAATTCCAAATAACGTGATACAGGCAATGTATAACTTTTCATAACGAGCTGATAGCCTGTTCTGGAAAATCGAGACTAATGTGCCGCTCATGCCATATCCAAGCAATGCCAGGCCAATTACCATGTAGGCAAAGTGATGCCATTGAATAATGGAAAACAAGCGCATTAATAACACTTCATATGCCAATACACAGCCTGATAACAAAGCAATAGAAATGTAAGGCGGGCGTTCTGATTTCAGGATATTCATACCAGTCTTAATGTTTACCGGTTAATGGCACAAAACGAACTGGTAAAACCTGCCGAGTTATTATTTTTCCGCCCTCCTCTTTTTCAATTAACAATAATTCCTGCGTCATGAATTGGCTGCCAACAGGTATTATCATGCGACCTCCAATTTTAAGCTGTTGAATCAAGGGAGGGGGAACATGGCTGGCTGCCGCGGTGACTATAATGGCATCATATGGAGCATGTTCTTCCCAGCCGTAATAACCATCATCAATTTTTGTCTTAATGTTGTCGTAGCCAAGGCGCTTCAGTCTATCTGTCGCGAGTTGACCCAGTGGCTTGATAATCTCAATACTGAAAACCATGCTGACAAGCTCCGCCATGATGGCTGCCTGGTAACCTGAACCCGTGCCTATCTCCAACACTTTTGAATCTGATTTTACCGCTAATAAATCTGTCATTATCGCCACGATATAGGGCTGCGAGATCGTTTGACCATGGCCAATCGGTAATGGTGTATTACGGTAAGCAAAAGATTTTAATTCATCAGAAACAAATTCATGACGTGGTACAGTCGCCATAACTTCCAATACTCGTGGGTCGAGCACTTCTTTCTGTAGGTAGGCGCTGGTCGCCTTAACATCCTGTTCAATCAGCTGAATTAAATGCAGTCGTTCCGTGACGAAATTGTCTGCAGTAGTCAACGGAGCATATAGTGTCGCAAATGTGACAAGTGCAAGACGTAATAGTCCATATCTAACAGCTTGTTTTGCGGGGTTACCTTGCATAATGCCATTGCCTTTTGAAAATAAAAGTATAGGTAGTTACCGTAAAGATTACCGTATGAGATAAGCCCAATGTTGCATTAGAAAATGAGTGCGGTTTTGATGTTACATTGCGCCTATTTGTCCTGAACGCTTTGATTTATATAGCTATTCTATAGAGTTGGCAGGGGGTTTTATAGGGACACAAATATTTTCTCGTGTAAGTGCTTTTACTTATTGTTAGACGCGAACTCTCGGTCTAATATGAATGGGCGAGTTCTAAAAAAGTAATCTTGTTTAGATCCATTGTTAACTGGGAGTACTACATGCCATTAGAAAAGCATCCACTTAATCAGGAATTTCCGGAATACCAAACACTCATCCAACAGCTAAAACAAGAAGACAATGATTTTGCCTCGATGCTAAGCGAATACCACGAGCTTGATCGGAAGGTATTTCGCTTTGAGCAACACAACCAACCCATTTCTGACCATAGCCTGGAAAACATGAAATATCGGCGAGTGGACCTTAAGGACCGTTTGTATCATCGCCTAAAGATACATCCAGACCAGCCAGAGTAAGACCTACAACACTGGATTTTCCAGTGTTCCAATTGGGTCGATCATAATCTTTACCTGGTCACCTTTTTTAAGGAACCGGGGTGGGTTGTATCCCATGCCCACTCCGGCAGGTGTGCCTGTAGCAATGATATCGCCTGGCTCAAGTGTCATTGTTCGCGATAGTGTTTCTATTAAAGTTGGAATATCGAATATCAGGTTCGCAACACAGCCATCCTGACGTAATTCATCATTGATCCAGGTTTGCACCCTTAGTCGTGTGACATCGGCTATTTCATCTGCGGTCACGATAGCGGGTCCCATGGGGCAAAACCCATCAAGGCTTTTCCCCACAAACCACTGCTGGTGCTCGCGCTGGAGTCGACGTGAGGTCACGTCATTGATGATGGTGTAGCCGTAAATATACTCAAATGCCCTGTCTTCAGAAATACTTCGTCCTGTCTTACTGATGATGACAGCTAACTCACCCTCGTAATCGGCTGACTGGGTGGAATCCAGCCAAACCGGGATGCTCTCGCCTGGTCCAATGACGGAGCTTGTGGCTTTTGTGAATACTATGGGTTTAGCCGGTAACTCCTCCGTGCTGTCGCTACATGCAGAACCAGAAGACTCTAGCTCCTGTACATGATCACGATAATTTTTTCCAATACAAATGATATTGCGCACGGGTCGTGGTATGGGGGCAAGCAGTTGGACTTGAGAAATTGGCAAACGATGCTGCTTGTAATTAAATGCCGATTTCGCTTCAGCCAAAGCGGTATCTCCCCGGGCAATGAAATCGAGCATATTCCTGGGTAAATCAGGAGTTGCTTCAGCAAGATCAATGACCTCGTCACGCAGGACATCCAGGACTCCAACCCGGGACAGGTCGGATTCTACGAAGGTTACAAGATACATGTGAATGGTTCTATTATTTTCAGGCTGGAATAATTAGTGCTGTAAAGACTATTAGTTATTATATCGGTTATTAGCAATTCACAGCAACACGGTTTCTACCGCTATTCTTGGCATTGTATAAGGCAATATCGGCACGGTTAATTATGCTATCAACCGTATCATCATCTACATAGCATGCCACACCAAAACTTGCAGTCTGCTTGCCGAAGTCATTAAATATATGGCTGTTGATTCGTTGATGTATTTTATCTGCCAGGGAAATGGCGCCGTCCATATTTGTTTCAGGACATAGTATTACGAACTCTTCTCCACCCCAACGCCCGGCAGTATCTATATGTCGAATAGTGTCCCGTATAATATCTGAAAACATCTTAAGTAATTGATCGCCTGCCAGATGTCCGTAACGGTCATTAACACGTTTGAAAAAATCTATATCCATTAAAATGATAGAAAACCCTTTAGCGTATCGTTCACTCCGTTCTATTTCATATTGAATAAATTCGTTAATTTTTCTTCTATTGTAGAGTCCGGTTAAGCAATCTTCGGCAGCCATTTTTGATATTTCATCATGAAGTTCCTGTTGCTTCAGAATCAGTTTGCGGCCGTAACAGATAGGTAATATTAAGGAGATGGCAGCAAATATAGATATCGAGTAGACATACTCCCATCTTTTTTCAATTGATTCCGCTTCATGTGTGTGGCTCAGAATCCCGCCAATCAGATCTTCCAGCCAGAATTCCCACAGAATACTCAAGCCGACAACAGTAAGAAATACTATCGCAATAACAGCATAATATTGCCTTAGTCTCATGACTGTATACTTTTTACTTAAATCCCGAGTGTCAGAACAATCCCGTAAAAATACAATTAGACATTGTCTAATTTAGGGATACCACTAGCCTCATTCAGAACTTTTCTAATAGAACTAGTATAGAAACCTTTGAATAATATTCCTTTTAAATATTAAAGATACATCCAATTTGAGTAATTTGCTGAAAATTCATGCGCAAACTGTGCGAATTACCCGATAAATGACAAGCGATAAGTTTGCATATAGGCATTGTTTAACAATGAGGATGTTATATTCTGATAAGAATGGTCAGATATTTAACCTGTTTTCTGGGTCAGTATCTACCATTTAATTTTTCCAAATCAGTCGGTAGTAAAGTGTCGTCTGAACATAATGGTTTGGAGAGGACGAGCATAAATAGCCTATCCTGTTTGAAACGCATGCTGCTACATGTATATTTATACAGTGCGCGACAGATGCCCGCAGTGCCCACGAGCTATCACCATATTCAGTGAAATAAAACTATTGCTATTTATCCGGGATCAGCGGTTCGAATCGACAGTCCAATGTATTATCAAACACTATTACAAAAATACCTGTCACCATTCTGGGTAAAACGTGCGGTTATGTTTTCCTCCGGCATTCAGGAGTATTAATTTCATCTTGATTGAAGCTGGGTTTATTTAACTTCCACTTTCACTGACTGTAATAATCGAATTATTCGTTTCTGTTGTCCTGTTGAGAAAAGTACTGCCCCCAATTCCAGGTCTTAACGGGTGCCTCGCCTGACAAGGGGAAGACCTCAAACTTTAAACTGGGCAATTCCAGAATGGCACAAGTGTGATTAAACTTTGTGCTACCTGGGTTGATCACAAGTGTGTTTCCAAGTTGTTCCGCGAATACCTGGTGTGTATGACCAACAATTAAAATATCATTATTAAAGTCCACTAACCGCTCAGTCCAGCACGTTACTTCCTCAGGTAATATTTCACCATTTTCATCCAGCAACTTAATGCCGTCCATGTAAGATCTGGGCGGGCTGGCATGCACCATATACACGCGTTTACTTTCGATATTCAACTCCAGGACTGAAGGTAATGTATGCAGAAATTCACTTATTTGATCTGCTGTATCTTGCCCGGTCTCTTCGAGGTACCATATTTCATGGTTGCCTAATATGGTTTGGCAATGACTTTGTTTTAATAAT
>CAJIAB010000386.1_pt1 | contig 19422 bp, 17 predicted proteins | sample 9199081 | NCBI WGS metagenome assembly CAJIAB01 (sample SAMEA7708262, study PRJEB35096) | sediment metagenome | biome: marine neritic benthic zone biome [ENVO:01000025]; feature: sediment [ENVO:00002007]; material: shallow marine sediment [ENVO:03000034] sea grass bed [ENVO_01000059] ... | reverse complement strand
CGCTGTCAATGAAGCGGTTAAACTGGGTATTCCGGTTATTGGCGTAGTGGATTCCAACAATGATCCGGAAAAAGTGGATTATGTGATCCCCGGCAACGACGATGCCATACGGGCAGTTAGTCTGTATACCCAGGGAGTCGCCAAGGCGATCATAGAAGGTCAGGCTGCCGGTGCTACATCAGCTGGGCCAGGCGATGAGTTCGTGGAAATTGGTGAAGACGAAGCGGAACCCAAGGTAAAGAAGGCGGCGAAAAAGAAAGTCAGTGCCAAGAAAAAGACCGTAGCCAAGAAAAAGACGGTAGCCAAGAAAAAGACCGTAGCCAAGAAAACAGAAACCAAAGCTGAAGACGAAACTGAAGCCAAGGCTAAACCCAAAGCTAAAGCTAAACCCAAAGCCAAAGTTGAAGACGCTGAAGACGAAGCAGAGTAAACGCTTTATCAGCGGACGTTTCTGGCATATCACAAAGGGGGCTCGGCCCCCTTTTTCGAATAATGTCATTGCAGCATTAGATTATTGAATTAACGCAAGAGGATATAGATATGGCAATCACTGCAGCATTGGTAAAGGAACTGCGTGAGCGTACTGGCGCGGGTATGATGGAATGTAAAAAAGCGCTTGTCGAAACCGATGGTGATATTGAAGCCGCGATTGAGCATATGCGTAAAACCGGCCTGACCAAGGCGGACAAGAAAGCGGGTCGAACCGCAGCAGATGGCCTGGTTGTGATCAAGAGTAGTGACGATGGTAAGCATGCAGCCATTGTTGAAGTAAATAGTGAAACTGATTTTGTTGCCAAAGGTGATGATTTCAAAAACTTCGTCGAAGCTATCGCCCAGCGGATATTGGACAAACAACCGGCGGATGTGGATGCGTTACTGGCATTGTCAATCAGTGATGACGACGCTACCAGCATTGAAGATGTTCGCAAAACCCTGGTCGCCAAGCTGGGTGAAAACATGAGCGTGCGTCGCTTTGAACTGATTAACGGTCAAGGTAATCTGGCCAGCTATATGCACGGCGCCCGCATTGGTGTGGTCGTTGATGTGGAAGGCGGTGATGATGCACTGGGCAAGGATATTGCGATGCATATCGCGGCCAGCCGTCCGGTTTGTGTTTCAGAGAATGAAGTCCCACAGGAAGACATTGAGAAGGAAAAAGAGATTTTCTCCGCCCAGGCGGCTGAAAGTGGTAAACCTGCCGATATTATTGAAAAAATGGTGAGCGGTCGGATCAAGAAGTTCCTCAAGGAAGTGACTTTGCTGGGTCAGCCCTTTGTCAAGGATCCAGACCAGACGATCGAGAAACTGCTGAAGGGTGCCGGCGCGCAAGTGAAAATCTTTGTACGCTATGAAGTGGGTGAAGGTATAGAGAAGAAGCAAGAGAACTTTGCCGATGAAGTAATGGCCCAGGTTAAAGCCTGATTGCCGGATAAAAATACATGGCGACTAAACCGAAATATCAACGTGTCCTGCTAAAACTGAGCGGTGAGGCCCTGATGGGTGAGCACCAGTTTGGGATTGATCCGAAAATTGTTGATCGCATCGCTCTTGAGGTTAAGGAACTACATGATGTCGGGGTGCAGGTCGCCATGGTCATTGGCGGCGGCAATATATTTCGTGGAGTAAGTTTGTCACAGCAAGGACTGGATCGGGTTACCGGCGATCATATGGGCATGTTGGCCACGGTCATTAATTCCCTCGCCCTGCAGGATGCGATGGAAAATCACGATCTTCATGTAAGGGTGATGTCCGCCTTACCCATTCACAATGTGTGTGAAGATTTTATTCGTCGTCGGGCTATACGGCATCTTGAAAAAGATCGGGTTGTCATTTTTGCGGCTGGTACCGGTAATCCATTTTTCACCACGGATACCGCTGCCAGTTTACGTGGCATAGAAGCAGGAGCGGATGTCGTAATCAAGGGCACCAAGGTTGACGGTGTTTACTCCACAGACCCCGTTAAGGATCCTGCGGCAGTGTTGTATGAAAGATTAAATTATGATGAAGTCATTCGGGACAGGCTGGCAGTAATGGATACCACAGCCATCGTACTGTGTCGTGACAACAGGATACCGATTCGTGTTTTTAACATGAATAAGAAAGGCGCCTTGATGCGGGTCATTATGGGCGAAAACGAGGGTACACTCGTCGAATAGGGGAAGATGAGATGATAGAGGAATTCAAAAAGGACGCAGAAGTCCGTATGACCAAGAGTGTTGAATCTCTTAAGAGCGAACTCACTAAACTGCGTACTGGCCGTGCTCATACCAGTTTGCTTGAACATATCACCGTCGATTACTACGGATCCGAGGTACCCATTAACCAGGTGGCTAATATTTCAGTTGCCGATGCCCGTACCTTGACGGTGACTCCCTGGGAAAAGCCGATGGTATCAGTCGTCGAAAAAGCCATCATGAATTCAGGTATGGGATTGAACCCGGCATCTGCAGGTGAAGTGATTCGGGTGCCATTACCGCCATTAACGGAAGAGCGCCGCAAAGACATGACGCGTGTTGTCCGTCAGGAAGGCGAGGGGGCACGTGTCGCAATTCGAAACATCAGGCGTGATGTTTTGGGTGACATTAAAACGTTATTAAAAGAAAAAGAGATCACCGAAGATGACGAACGACGGGCGCAAGATGATATTCAGAAAATCACCGACAAATATATCGCCCAGGTTGATAAATTATTGGAAGGTAAAGAAAAGGACCTGATGGAGTTCTGAACTGGTCGTTTCGTCTACGCCACCAGTAGATATGGCTCACCTTGTTTAAAAAATTCGGAGTCGATTTGTGAGCGAACCAATCTCTGAGCACGGTTCCAAAAATGATCCTGACCAGTATGGTCCTGCAGGTCTACCACGTCATGTGGCGATCATTATGGATGGCAATGGTCGTTGGGCGGAGCGTCAGAATAAACCCCGCGTCGCCGGCCATCGGGCCGGGGTTGAAGTCGTTCGTGAAATTGTCAAGATATGCGGTGAACTAAAGATACAGGTATTAACCTTGTTTGCATTTTCCAGTGAGAACTGGAGACGCCCACAGAAGGAAGTGGGTCTGCTAATGGAAATGTTTTTGATTGCCCTGGAAAGAGAAGTCAAGAAACTCCATCGTAATAATGTTCAACTCAGAGTGATTGGTGATGTTTCCGCTTTTGCTGGAAAAATACAACAACGAATTAAAGAAGCAGTGACACTAACCCGGGACAATACCGGTTTGGTGCTTAATATTGCTGCCAATTACGGCGGCAAATGGGATATCACACAAGCAGTACAGCAACTCGCGCAACAAGTAAAGCAAGGCGATCTGACACCGCAGGATCTTACTGCCGAGCATATTGCTGACAAGTTAAGTTTGTATGATTTGCCGGAACCTGATCTGTTTATTAGGACAGGCGGTGAGCAGCGAATTAGCAACTTTTTAATTTGGCAACTCGCATATACCGAACTTTATTTCACCCCAATCCTATGGCCAGACTTTAGACGGGATGAATTTGAAAAAGCATTATTATCATTCTCCAACCGGCAACGCCGTTTTGGCCGTACCGGTGAGCAAGTAGAGAAGTTAAAGAATGCTTAAGCAACGTATTATAACTGCCCTGCTTTTGGCTCCGCTTATTATATGGGGTATTTTTGCATTACCGGAAAATATTTTTAATCTGGCACTGGCTGCTCTGATTGGTTTGGCTGGTTGGGAGTGGGCTCGCCTGGCAGGCTGGCAACACATCATACAGCGCATTGCATATAGCTTGTTTATGCTTTTATTATTGTATGGAATTACCACAGTACTACACCAGGCACATGTCATTAATGTCCTGTTTGGCGTGGTATTGCTTTGGTGGTTATGGGTATTAATACATTTGTTCAGTTATCGGCGGCGAGCGCTTCCAATCGGAGTGCACACCTTATCTGCATCGTTGGCAGGGATTCCCGTTCTAATCGGTACTTATTTCGCACTGGTGTTGTTGCGCCATGATCCCGCATATGGACCGGCCTACATCATGATGCTGATGTTGTTGGTATGGGGTGCGGATACCGCGGCCTACTTTGCTGGTCGCCGGTTTGGAAAGCATAAATTGCTGCTGTCAGTCAGTCCCGGCAAATCCTGGGAAGGGGTTTGGGGTGCCTTGCTTGCCAGTTTACTATTTGCGGTACTGGGGGCAATCTACTTTGAGAAGTTTGATAGTCATTTACCCGCTTTTATGCTGGTGTGTTTACTGACTGTCATTTTTTCCATTATTGGCGATTTAAATGAAAGCTATTTCAAACGTCGGGCCGGTGTCAAGGATAGCGGTACAATCTTGCCCGGACATGGTGGCATCCTTGACCGAATCGATAGTCTGACATCAGCTGCACCGGTGTTTTATTATGGATTGGTGTTGAGCGGAATATGAGTATGCAAGGTATTGCCATTCTCGGCTCCACCGGTTCAATCGGGGTCAACACCCTGGACGTCATCTCGCGCCACCCGGAAAGTTTTAAAGTGGTGGCCTTAAGCGCAAATAGTCAGGTCGATCGCCTCTTCACCCAGTGTCAGCAATATCATCCTGCTTATGCTGTGATGGCCGATGAAACCGCAGCTGCACAACTAGCCGAACGAATTAAACAAGGCAACTTGTCGACTGAAGTGCTGGCCGGAGTGGATGGGTTGGTTAAAGTCAGTCAACTGGACACGGTTGATCAGGTTATGGCCGCGATTGTGGGTGCAGCCGGATTACTTCCGACCCTTGCCGCGGCAAAAGCCGGTAAACGAGTGCTTCTGGCCAACAAGGAAGCGCTGGTGATGTCCGGTCACTTGTTTATGGAGGCGGTGAAAGACAATCAGGCTGAATTGTTGCCGATTGATAGTGAGCATAATGCCATTTTTCAGTGTATGCCTTCGGCCTATCATGATGGTCTTGCTACGGTGGGTGTGCAACGAATTCTATTAACCGGTTCCGGTGGGCCGTTTCGCACCACACCTATTGATAAGCTTGCCAAGGTTACACCTGAGCAGGCATGTGCGCATCCCAACTGGGATATGGGACGTAAAATTTCTGTCGATTCCGCCACTATGATGAACAAGGGACTTGAATTGATAGAAGCCTGTTGGTTATTCAACACCACGCCGGAGCATGTTGAAATTGTGCTACACCCACAGAGTGTTATTCATTCTATGGTGGAATACGTCGATGGCTCTGTGCTGGCACAGATGGGTCAACCGGATATGCGCACCCCCATTGCGCATGCAATGGCGTGGCCGGATCGAATCAACTCAGGAGTGGAACGTTTAAACCTGATTGATGTCGCACGTCTTGAGTTCGAAAAACCGGATCTGCAGCGTTTCCCCTGTCTACGCCTGGCGGAAGCGGCCGCAGGAGCGGGGGGAACGGCGCCGACGATTCTCAATGCAGCCAACGAGGTTGCCGTTGCAGATTTCCTGGATAATAGACTGAAATTTACGGATATTGCCCGTTTGGTAGAAGACGTCATGACAGAGTTGCCTGGTAGTACCGCAAACGATCTGGATACTGTCTTACTGGCAGATCGTGAGGCACGCGAATGCGCGCATCGTTGGGTGAAACAGAACAGGACTATGGGGTAAACGCATGAGCAGTGTTATTTTCAATATCCTGGCGTTTCTGGTTGCGATTAGTGTGTTAATCGCAATTCATGAGTTTGGCCACTTCTGGGTAGCAAAAAAGTTAGGGGTTAAGGTCCTGCGATATTCCATCGGTTTTGGTAAGCCAATCTGGAAAAAAACAGCGGGGGTTGATAAAACCGAATATGTTATTGCCAGCCTGCCACTCGGCGGCTATGTAAAAATGCTCGATGAACGCGAAGGCACGGTCAGCGATGAAGAAAAACATCGCGCTTTTAATCGTCAGCCTGTTTCAAAACGATTCGCTATTGTCCTTGCCGGTCCCGCGTTTAATTTTCTGTTCGCCATATTTGCTTACTGGCTAATGTTTATTATTGGCGTAACCGGGGTGAAACCGATGGTTGGTGAGATTGAGCCGGGAACACCTGCTGCAATCGCGGGGCTCATGTCCGGGCAGGAAATCGTTGCAATTAATGACAAGCCAACACCTATCTGGGATGTCGCTATCCAGACTATTGTTCCTGCCCTGGTTGATCGTGAAGCACTTGATATCGAAGTCAGAGGGCGAGATGGTTATACCCATAATGTAACCCTGGACCTGAGTAATACAAATAGTGAATTGGAGCCGGGTGAACTTTTTACAGCGCTTGGATTTAAACCATGGCGTCCAACTGTGGTTCCGATTATCGGTGCTGTGGGAAAAGATACGCCAGCTGAACGGGCCGGGTTACAGGAAGGTGATCGTATATTGGCAATTGATAGCATACCGATAACTGACTGGGGTGGTCTGGTCGAATATGTTGCGCCACGCCCTGATAGCGATTTACAAGTTAAAATTAATCGTCAGGGGAACGAACAAACTATTGCTTTACATACCGCCAGTGTCACGGTTAATGACAAGATAATAGGACAAATGGGGATCGGGCCAGAACGGGTGGATTACCCGGAAGACATGAAAATCCTCTATCGTTACTCATTGTTTGATTCAGTGGGTCAGGCATTGGGTCATACCTGGAACAATACCCTGTTAACTCTCAAGATGATTGGTAAGATTCTGGTGGGTGAGGTGTCTATCAGGAACCTTAGCGGACCGATCAACATTGCAGTCTACGCAGGCTACTCTGCCAGTGCCGGTTTTGCCAGATTTATGGATTTTCTTGCCATTGTGAGTATTAGTTTGGGGGTGCTGAATCTTCTGCCAATCCCCATCCTGGATGGTGGACACCTGATGTATTACCTGGTGGAAATCATCAAAGGAAGTCCGGTCTCGGAGGCCGCAATGGAGGTGGGGCAAAGGATTGGCATCGTATTCTTGTTAATGCTTATGAGTGTCGTTTTTTATAATGATATTTTGCGGCTTTTAAATTAATAATAATTGAAGTACTGCTGTTCAATGAAAAAATATCTTGGCATGGGTTTCCTCGCGGCTGCAGTAAGCACTTCCGCTTATGGATTCGAGCCGTTTGTGATCAAGGATATTCGTTTGGAAGGGTTGCAACGCATCTCTGCTGGTACGGTGTTTAATTACCTGCCTGTTAAGGTTGGTGATCAAATTAATAACGAATTGAGTTCACAGGCAATTCGTTCGCTTTATAAAACAGGATTCTTCAAAGACGTAAGACTCGAACAAGAAGGTGATGCCCTGGTGGTGTTTGTCGCCGAGCGACCGGCAATTGCTGATGTTTTAATTACGGGTAATAGTGAAATACCTACTGAACAATTAGAAGACTCCCTCAAACAAATTGGTTTGACCAGGGGCAAGGTATTAGATCGATCATTGCTGGATAAAATCGAGCAGGAACTGGAAAGACAGTATTACAGCCTCGGCAAGTACGGAGTAAAAATCGATACAGAGACATCACCGTTAGAGAGAAATCGTGTCAAAGTCAGTATCAACATTGCCGAAGGCGGTGACGCAAAGGTATATGCGATAAATATAGTCGGCAATGAATTATTTACTGATGAGAGACTGTTAGGTCGAACGCAATTGGGTGGAATATCTTTCTTTGGCGGTAGAAAACAGTACTCAAAACAATTATTAGGCGCAGACCTGGAAACAATCAAATCATTTTATCTGGATCGCGGCTACATAAATTTCAATATTGACTCTACCCAGGTTTCACTGACACCGGACAAACAAGATGTGTATGTGACAGTCAATATTACTGAAGGCAAGCAGTACACAGTTCGTAATATTAAACTCGCAGGTGATCTGATCGTCCCGGAGAAAGAATTAATAGATATGGTCAGCCTCAAAGAGGGTGATGTTTTTTCTCGTAAACTGGCAGTTGAGAGTACGAAACGAATCAGCGATCGCTTATCTGAAGATGGATATGCGTTTGCGAATGTTAATATTGTTCCTGATGTTGATAAAGACACACTCACTGTTGGAATTACATTGTTTGTTGATCCTGGTAAACGGGTATATGTGAGAAGGGTTAATATCAATGGGAATAGTAAAACCAAGGATGAGGTTATTCGGCGTGAACTTCGCCAATTTGAGGGCGACTGGATGTCGTCGAAACAGGTATCCCTGTCACGTTCCCGCCTTGATCGTACTGGTTATTTTGAAACGGTAAGCGTAGAAACACCTGCAGTGCCGGGTACCAGTGATCAGGTCGATATAAATTATACCGTTAAAGAACAACCAACCGGCAACCTGTCCGCGGGTGTTGGATACTCTGATACCCAAGGGGTACTGCTTAACCTCGGTGTTACGCAGGAAAACTTTCTCGGTACCGGCAAGCGTGTGGGTATTAATATTGACAATAGTCAAGTAACCAAGAACTACAGCATTAGTTACACAAACCCATATCACACCATTGAGGGGATAAGTCGCGGATTTAGAGTCTATTACCGTGCGGTTGATGCCCTGGAAGCAAATATCTCCAATTTTACAACGGACAGTTACGGCGCGAGTCTGAATTATGGCTTCCCTCTGGGCGAAACCACTTCCGCGCGAGTGTCCCTGGGTTTTGAAAATACCGAATTGCTACTGGCGGATGACACGCAGGGGATTTCAGCGGATATCCTTGATTTTGTTCAAGAAAATGGTAATGTTTATGATGATTTTCCGATTTCGGCTTCCTATGTTGATGACAGTCGAAATAAACGCCTGATGGCGACGAGTGGTTCATTGATGACACTGGGTACTCAAGCCACTATACCGGGGAGTGACCTGGAATATTACAAGTTGAATTTCAGGTACTTACACTATATTCCACTCGGGAAAGTGACCGCCTTGTCCTTTAATACTTCCCTCGGATATGGGGATGGGTATGGGGATACGAGCAGATTACCGCCTTTCAAGAACTATTTTGCAGGGGGTGTCCGGACGGTTCGCGGGTATGATGCTAATAGCCTTGGTCCACGTGATCCCGTAACCGGTGACCCGATTGGTGGTGATAGAATGATAATTGGCAACGTTGAATTGATTTTGCCAAACCCGCTGGAGACCGAGGAAGGGTCGGGGTCAACGCGGGTAAGTGCGTTTATTGATTTTGGTAATGTATATCGGAATAAAGTTGAGTTAAGTGAATTAAGGGCATCTACCGGTTTATCCATACTGTGGCTCAGTCCGGTAGGGGCATTATCATTCAGTTATGCCTTCCCGATTAATGATAAGGAAGGTGATGAGTTGCAAGCATTCCAGTTTACGCTTGGCTCAGCATTTTAGGAAAAGGTGAGAACATTGAAAAAATATTTTTACTATTTTCTTTTTGTATTGTCTTTGGCGGGCATGAGCCAATCACTCTATGCGCAAGACATCAAACTGGGCTTTGTGAATACGGCCCGCATCATGAATCAGGCACCACAGGCGGAAGCGGCAAGAGAAAGACTTAAAAATGAGTTCAAGTCACGTGACGAAAAAATTGTCTCATTGCAAAATGAGTTAAAAAAACTCGAGGATGAGATAAACAAGAACACTGCCGGGATAAGTGAAAGTGTTCGCAATAAAAATGAGCGTAAGGTTGTTTCCCTGAAACGTGATATCAAGCGCGGCAAGGAAGAATTTAATGAAGACCTGAATATTCGTCGCAATGAAGAGCTGACCAAGTTACAAAAACAGGTTTATGAAACCATTGTCGCGTTGGCCAAGGAAAAAAATTATGATGTCATTCTAGGTGACAGTGTATTGTATGCCAGTAAACGCGTTGACTTGACGGATCAAGTGCTCGAAAAACTAAAGCATGAGTCTGACCAGTTAGCTGCTCCGAAACCAGCTAAATAAATTGTTTGGTAATATTTAGTGGGATTCACTCTCAAAGAGCTCGCTGAGGCAATAAATGGTGTCGTTGATGGTGATGCGACAATCGAGATTGACAGTATTAATACCCCGGCCGAGGCACTGTCTGGCCAGATTACATTCTTGTCTGATTCGCGTTACAAGAAAGAATTGGAAAATACCTCAGCTTCCGCGGTAATTCTGCGAGAAGACGATAGATCTGCCTGCCCGGTCACAGCACTTATTGTCAGCAATCCTTATGCTGCTTATGCCGAAGTGGCAAATCTGCTTTATCCCACTCAACGTGAAATTGCGGGTATACACCCAACCGCAGTCGTTGATGACAGTTGTGACATTGCCACTGATGTGTGGATTGGTCCCCATTGTGTTATTGGACGGAATGTGCGCATTGACTCGGGATGCCAGATAGGCCCGGGTTGCCATATTCAGCAAGATGTTCAAATTGGTGCCGAGTCTATTCTGATAGGCAATGTGGCTATTATGCACGACTGTATACTCGGTAATCGTGTATTGATTCATCCCGGGGCGGTAGTCGGGAGCGATGGCTTTGGCCAGGCTAACGACAATGGGCGTTGGATTAAGATACCTCAGATTGGCCGGGTGATTATCGGTGATGATGTGGAAATTGGTGCAAATACCACTGTCGACCGGGGTTCAATCGGGGATACGGTGGTAGAGGAAGGGGTTAAGCTCGATAATTTAATACACATTGCTCACAACGTCCGGGTTGGGGCGCATACGGTAATGGCGGCAGGTACGGGAATTGCCGGGAGTACGACTATCGGGCGAAGCTGCATGATTGGTGGGTCGGTCGGCATTTCCGGACACCTGACTATTGCGGATAATGTTACACTAACCGGCAGAAGCACGGTCCTGCAATCAGTGAAGGAGCCTGGCAGTGTCTATTCGTCGGGTACACCAGCTGAGCCAAACAGGCAGTGGCATAAAAATTATACGCGTTTTAAACAGCTCGACGAGATGGCAAAACGAATCAAGATTCTTGAAAAACTGGTAGCCAAACTTGAAGGAAAGGGAAACTGACTTTGAATTCGCTAGATATTTACGACATTCTGAAACACCTGCCGCATCGTTATCCTTTCTTATTGATTGACAGGGTAGTGAATTATGAGCCGGGGAAGACACTGGTGGCGATAAAGAATGTCACTCATAATGAACCGCATTTCCCTGGCCATTTTCCCAGTCGTCCAATTATGCCTGGTGTGTTAATACTCGAAGCATTGGCACAGGCCACCGGTATACTGGCTTTTAAGACCACCGATCATATTCCTGATGAGAATTCACTTTATTATTTTGTCGGGATTGATAATGCCCGCTTTAAGCAACCGGTCGAGCCGGGCGATCAACTACAGCTTGAAGTCGAGTTCATCAAGCAGATGCGCGGCATTTGGAAATTCAAGGGCAAGGCACTGGTCGATGGCAAGGTTGTTTGTTCTGCTGACTTAATGTGTGCGGAGCGTGAGGTGGAATGAGTATCGACCCGCGCGCCGTCGTCGATCCCTCTGCCAAACTTGCTGATGATGTTACTGTCGGTCCCTTCACAGTCATTGGTCCCAATGTAGAAATTGATGCCGGTTGCCGGATTGGTCCCAATGTGGTGATCAATGGTCCCACCCGTATCGGACGTGATAATCGAATTTTCCAGTTTGCTTCAATCGGCGAAGAACCCCAGGACAAGAAATATCACGGTGAGGCGTCACTCCTGGAAATAGGGGATCGCAATACCATTCGGGAATTTTCCACCATAAATCGTGGTACCGAAGATGGTGGTGGAATAACCCGGCTTGGAAATGACAACTGGTTAATGGCGTATATCCATATCGCTCATGATTCTTTAATTGGAAATAACGTTACCATGGCGAATGGTGCATCTTTAGCCGGACATGTTACCGTTGATGACTATGCGATTCTGGGTGGATTTACACTTGTGCACCAGTTCTGTGCTATTGGTCAGAATGCATTTTGTGGTATGGGTAGTGCGATTAGTAAGGATATTCCACCCTATGTCATGGTCAGCGGTAATCCGGCGCAACCCTACGGGCTTAATACTGAAGGTCTGAAACGTCGTGGGTTTGACAGTGACGTCATCCGTAGCCTGAAGGAAGCCTACAGAGTGATCTATCGCTCCGGTTTAACTGTCGACGCCGCCGTTACTCGTTTGCGGGAGTTGGCAGAGAAAACGACGGAAATAGAAGAGTTAATTAGCTTTCTTGAGCAATCGAGCCGCGGCATTTTGCGCTAGGGGCTTATGTCTTACTGATCGGGTATTGTTTCTTCAAGCATTTCCAGCGTCAAATCAACAATATCACCCTGGCGGGGTGGCTGAGCCAGAATAGACTGAATCCTGGACAGTTTTTCACGAATACTTTCGCGATACTGTTTATCGTATAGCATCTTTTCAATTTCGGTAACAATACTACCTGCTTGCGCATCATGTTGGATAAGCTCTGGCACCAGGCGCTCATTCGCTACAATGTTACACAGACCGATGTAATCAAGTTTAAACAGGCGCTTAACGATGTGGTAACTCAACCAGGCCAGCTTGTTAATGATGACCATGGGTTTACCAAGCAGGGCTATTTCCAGTGTCACCGTTCCCGATACGGTAATAATGGCATCACAGGCTTCCATTACATCATAACTACGACCACTGATCATCGTGACTGTCAGCGCTTGATATTTGACCAGGTAGGGCTTGATATCTCCAGCGCTTAAGGTGGAAGCGATGGGTAATAAAAATTGTAGCTCCGGGTGCTGTTGTTTTAATTGCATGGCAGCTTCAAGAATAATTGGTAACAAGCGTCGAATCTCGCTTTGACGACTACCGGGAAACAGTCCGACTGTCTTGCGCGTCGGCTCAAGTCCGAACTCCTGTAACAAGGTGTCACGGTCGGCACTGGCACTGACTTCTTCATTTAATGGATGGCCGACATAGCGTACCGGCACCTGATGTTGCTGGTAAAAATGTTCCTCAAACGGGAATACCACCGCCATCATATCGACCCGCTCTCGAATTGTTTTCACTCGGCCTTCACGCCAGGCCCACACCTGCGGACTAATATAATAGAGCACCCTGATGCCCAGTAGTTTTGCGGTTTGTGCCAGGCGCAAGTTAAAATCGGGATAATCAGTGAGGATCACCAGGTCGGGCGGTTCAGTGCGCAAAAGTTCACGCATTTTGTTAAGTGCGCCGAAAATAACTTTACGGTGGGCCAGAACTTCAAACAAACCCACGACGGCAAGATCGGCAGAATCAATTAAAACATCGACTCCGGCTTTGCGCATTTCATTGCCGCCGATACCAAAAAACCTGACATCGCTACGTTTAGCCAGAACTCCTGCCGCGAGTTTAGCCGCATGCAGATCACCGGATGCTTCTCCGGCGACAAGCATTACCCGTTTCATACTATGACCTTACACCGAGGACTTGATGACATCGGTCACCTGGGTAACCATTTCGTCTGTTAATTCAGGATAGATGGGAAGAGACAGACAACGGCTGGCCACGTCTTCGGTGACCGGCAGAGAGACCTGTTTGCATATGTCGGTAAAGACTTTTTGCTGATGTAAGGGTACAGGATAGTAGATGGCGCAACCGATGTTATTGTCCTGTAAGCTCTGCATGATCGCATCACGTTGATCACTCAATAGCGTATATTGATGATAAACATGAGTGCCGATACCATCTTCCAGTGGTGGTGCCACCACCTCGGCTAACAAGCGACTATAGGTATGCGCGGCCCGGCGTCGTTCTTTGTTATAACCAGGCAGGCGTTTCAGTTTGGCACGCAATACGACAGCTTGCAGTTCATCCAGACGGCTGTTGTAACCAATGATGTCATGGTAATAACGCACCTTGCTGCCGTGATTACGCAACATGCGCAGTTGCTCGGCGACTTCATCATCATTGGTAGTGACCATACCGCCATCACCGTAACAGCCGAGATTTTTGCTTGGAAAAAAACTGTGGCAACCAGCCAGTCCGATGCTACCTGTCATACGACCATTAATATCCGCACCAAAAGACTGGGCGCAGTCTTCAAGGACTAACAGATTATGTTTTTCCGCCAGGGCCATGATCGCATCCATATCGGCTGGTTGGCCAAACAGGTGAACCGGAAGAATCGCTTTGGTCTTGTCAGTAATAGCGGCTTCGATCTTTTCCGGATCAATGTTATATGTATCCGGTTTAATATCGACGTAAACGGGGGTCGCGCCCACATAACAAATAGCCTCAGCGGTGGCAATGAAGGTAAAGGAGGTGGTGATGACTTCATCACCTTCACCGATCCCTGCGGCGACCAGGGCAAGATGAAGCGCATCGGTGCCCGAAGCACAGCTTATTGCGTGTTTAACCTGCAGATAGTCCGCAGTATCTTTTTCAAAGGCCTGAACATTAGGGCCAAGAATAAAACTGGTGTTATTCAACGTTTCCTGAAAGCCTTGTTCGATTTCTTTTTTCAGGGTCTGATACTGACCTTTCAGGTCAACCATTGGGATCATGATGGTGCTGCCTCGAGAGTAAAGAATTAAATTAATAAATCATTGTTTACCCAGTAAACGGGTGATTTCAGCTGCTGTTTCCAGTGCGCGCATGCCGTCTTCGCCGCTGACTACAGGGCGGGACTTTTCGTTAATGCTTTTCAAAAAGGCAGCTGATTCCGCCAGCAGGGCGTCGCCTTGTTCAAATTCCCGCTCCAGGCTGTCAATTTCGGCGATCCCCGGAAACATTTCTCCTTCGCCTTTGCGATGTACCCCGAGGGTTTTGTTCTGAAAGTCGATAGTGATATACGCATCCGGCTGGAAGATACGCATTTTGCGCTCGCTTTTCATACTGACACGGCTGGCGGTGACATTGGCGACGCAACCATTCTCAAACTGAATGCGTGCATTGGCCACGTCAGTATCATTTGAGAGTACCGGTACGCCGTTGGCTTGAATGCCTCTTACCGGGGAGCGAACGAAATCCAGAATAATATCGATATCATGGATCATTAAATCCAGTATGACATTGACGTCGGCACCACGGGGATTGAATGGTGCAATGCGGTGCGATTCAATGAATTGTGCTTCTTTCAGGACATCATCCAGTGCCATTACGGCAGGGTTAAATCGTTCCAGGTGGCCGATCTGGAAAACCAGGTTCTGCTCAGCGGCAATGCTTACCAGTTTGCGGGCTTGTTCGACCGTGGAGGTAATGGGTTTTTCCAGCAGAACATGCACGCCATTTTCCAGAAACACCTTGGCGACTTCATAATGTTTCTGGGTTGGGACCACGATACTGACCGCATCCACTTTACCGATCAACTCATTGTAATCGGTATAAACTTCGACTCCATGTTCGTCCGCGATAGCCTGGGCAACCTCCGCATTACTGTCGCATACCGCAACCAGTTCGGATTCCGCTAGCTGGGTATATTTCTGGGCGTGAAATTTGCCCAGATAGCCGACACCAATCACAGCAATCTTTAATTTCTGCATCAAGAATTCTCAATTGTTGGGCTTATTAGGCCGGTACGGTTGTATTTCACAGCTGAACCTGTGATTGCGATAAGATAGCAATAATTGGCAACAAATGTAGCCGCAATCATCGCATTTTTAATCAATATAAACAATTACATAACATAATCCGGAAATAGATTCGGCATATTATGGGCAGGGCTTCATGGGATACGAGCAGATTGGCTTTAATTTTCAGACGGGGACAAAACTCGTAGCGGGAGTGGATGAGGTTGGACGTGGGCCGTTGGCGGGACCGGTGGTGGCGGCTGCGGTGATCCTGGACCCGGCCCGGCCGATCGAGGGTCTCGCCGATTCAAAGAAACTATCGGAAAAAATGCGTGAAGTCCTGGCGGAAGTGATTCGGGAACGAGCATTGGCCTGGGCCCTGGGGCGGGCTGAAGTTGAAGAGATTGATCGGCTGAATATCCTTCAGGCCAGCCTGCTGGCGATGCAACGGGCCGTGGCGGCATTGCAACCCCAGGCTGAATTTGCCCTGGTGGACGGTAACCGTTGTCCCAGGCTGGCTTGTCCCGCCGAAGCGGTCATCAAGGGTGATGAGCGTGTTGCTGTGATCAGTGCGGCTTCCATCATCGCCAAGGTGTCCCGCGATCGGGAAATGGTCGAGCTGGATCAGCGCTATCCCGGCTATGGTCTGGCCAGGCACAAGGGATATCCCACCAAAGCCCACATCGAATCATTGCAGAAGTTGGGCGTAACCGAGATACACCGTCGTACGTTTGGCCCCGTGCGCAAAGTCCACGAAGAGTCATAACCACAACTTTACGGAGTGATGACAATTCTGCCAGCTGTTTGTTTTATGAAGCATAAACCGGTATAAAGGATGGAATCTTTATTAACTGTTTGTGTCTTAGGCTGTACCAGCATGAGAGCACTATGTCGATACCCCTGATACTCAGATTGGATGTTACCGGCCAACCGGTGATGTGGATTCCCTGGCAAGACGCGGTCTGTATCTATGCCCGGGATCGAGTTGCCTGGACTGCGGGAGACCATATGTTTCCGTTGCGAGGGGGCTTGTCCCGGCGTACCGGCGAACGCAGTATTATTGAGATTAACTCGATCATTGCCGTTAAAGGCGAATATAAACGCAAACATCAGTATACCGCACCACCCTTAACCAATCGCGAATTGTTTCGCCGCGACAAACATACCTGTTTATATTGCGGGCGTGAACATCGTGACAGCAATCTTACCCGGGATCATGTCAAACCTCTTTCCCGTGGTGGACGTGATAAATGGCGTAATGTGGTCACCGCCTGTAAGCGTTGTAATGCCCGCAAGGGCAGCCGCTTTCCGGAAGAAGCACATATGCCCTTACTGGCGATCCCCTATGTTCCCAACCTGGCGGAATATCTCGTGTTACGAAACCGTCGCATCCTGGGCGACCAGATGGAGTTCCTGAAGATGCAGTTCAAGGATGTAAACCGGGAGTGGAATATTCAATAACTTAAGTAAGCGATAGCCTGACTTCCGCCTTCACCACTTTGACATTTTCCCCCCAATAATTTCTTTCTTTGCCTTTCGGCGGATTATTTTTTAGTTCCTCCGCTGTCAAGGCTTGCATGCGTGGCCATTTGATCTGACACTTTGGCGCATGTTGAGTCAGTTTGTTCACCTTCATCTCCACACCGAATACTCACTGGTCGATGGTCTGGTACGGATCAAGCCACTGGTGCAGGCCGTGGCTGAGGCAGGCATGCCGGCGGTTGCGGTAACCGACCAGAGCAACCTGTTTGCCATGGTCAAGTTCTACCGCGCCGCCATGGCGGCGGGAGTCAAGCCTATTGTCGGCGTAGACCTGTGGATCGAAAATGAACAGGACGCCGGTCCGCCGTTTCGCCTGGTGCTGTTATGCAAAGACACGATCGGTTATCGCAATCTGACTGAACTGGTCTCCCGTTCCTATATTGAAGGTCAGCACCGTGGCCAGCCACAGATCAACAAAGCCTGGCTGGAAGGTCATACCGACGGCTTGATTGCGCTATCCGGGGCCAAGGCTGGAGATATCGGTCAGGCCCTGCTGGCGGGTAATCCGCAAGAAGCACAAACCTGTCTGGATTTCTGGTGCGGGTTGTTTCCGAACAGCTTCTATCTCGAGCTGCAACGCACCGGCCGTGAGGGCGATGAAGAATACCTGCATGCGGCGGTGGTGTTAGCGGCAGCCACCCACACACCTGTGGTGGCAACCAATAATGTGCATTTTCTAAAGCGAGAGGATTTCGGTGCCCACGAAGCCCGGGTCTGTATCCATGACGGTCGTACCCTCGATGACCCACGCCGGCCACGCCGGCACGCCGAGCAGCAGTATTTACGCACGCCTGAGGAAATGCTGGAATTGTTCGCCGATTTGCCCGAGGCCATCGAAAACACGGTGGAGATCGCCAAGCGCTGCAATCTGGAACTGACCCTGGGTAAAAACTATCTCCCGGATTATCCCATTCCCGCGGGTATGACCATTGAAGAATTCCTGGCGGAAGAATCTCGCAAGGCTCTCGAATTGCGTCTGGCCAAACTGTTTGATCCAGCCGCGGAGGACTTTAGCGAAAAACGTAAAGTGTACGATGAACGCTTACAGATCGAGCTGGATGTTATTAACACGATGGGGTTTCCCGGATACTTCCTCATCGTGGCCGACTTCATTCGCTGGGCCAAGGAGCACGGCATTCCGGTGGGGCCGGGGCGTGGCTCCGGGGCCGGTTCACTGGTGGCTTATGCCTTGACCATCACGGATCTCGATCCGATTGAATATGATCTGCTGTTTGAACGCTTCCTCAATCCGGAACGTGTTTCCATGCCGGATTTCGATGTGGACTTCTGTATGGAAGGTCGCGACCGTGTGATCGAATACGTGGCCGAGCATTACGGACGCGACAAGGTCTCGCAGATCATTACCTATGGTTCCATGGCGGCCAAGGCAGTGGTGAGGGATGTCGGTCGGGTACTGGGTCATCCTTACGGGTTTGTGGATCGCATTGCCAAGCTGATTCCGTTTGAGATTGGTATGACCCTCGATAAGGCACTGCAACAGGAAGAAGCTTTCAGGGAACTGTATGAGCAGGATGAGGAAGTGCGAGGTCTGATTGATCTCGCCAAGTCGCTTGAAGGCCTGGCGCGCAATGCCGGCAAGCATGCCGGGGGTGTCGTCATTGCGCCATCCAAACTGACTGATTTCGCGCCGCTGTATTGCGAACAGGGCGCCAGTAACCTGGTAACCCAGTTCGACAAGGATGATGTCGAATCCGTGGGTCTGGTGAAGTTTGACTTCCTGGGCCTGCGTACCCTGACCATTATCGACTGGGCAGTGCAAACCATTAATAAACAACGTCAGGCCCTGGGTGAGGATCCGATCGATATCACTACGATACCGATCGATGATAAAGCGGCTTTTGACCTGCTAAAGGCAAACCAGACCACGGCTGTATTCCAGCTGGAATCACGGGGCATGAAGGATCTGATAAAACGCCTGCAACCCGACAGCTTTGAAGACATCGTTGCCCTGGTGGCCTTGTTCCGCCCGGGACCGTTGCAGTCCGGCATGGTGGATGATTTCATTAACCGCAAGCACGGCCGTGCCAAAGTCCAATATCCGCATCCGGACGTGGAAACCATCCTCAAACCCACCTATGGCGTGATCCTTTACCAGGAGCAGGTGATGCAGATCGCTCAGGTCCTGGCGGGTTATACCCTCGGTGCTGCAGACCTGTTGCGTCGCGCCATGGGCAAGAAAAAGCCCGAAGAGATGGCCAAGCAACGTGACATCTTTACCAAGGGTGCGCTCGAGCGGGGCGTGACGGAGAAAACCGCCACCTATATTTTCGATTTAATGGAGAAGTTTGCCGGTTATGGTTTTAACAAGTCGCATTCGGCAGCGTATGCGCTGGTGTCATACCAGACAGCCTGGCTCAAGGCCCATTACCCGGCCGCTTTCATGGCGGCGGTGTTATCGGCGGATATGGATAACACCGACAAGATCGTCACCTTGATTGATGAGTGTCATGACATAAACCTGAGTGTTCAGCCCCCCAATATTAACCTGTGTGAACATCGATTCACCGG
>CAJIAB010000420.1_pt1 | contig 19592 bp, 20 predicted proteins | sample 9199081 | NCBI WGS metagenome assembly CAJIAB01 (sample SAMEA7708262, study PRJEB35096) | sediment metagenome | biome: marine neritic benthic zone biome [ENVO:01000025]; feature: sediment [ENVO:00002007]; material: shallow marine sediment [ENVO:03000034] sea grass bed [ENVO_01000059] ... | reverse complement strand
CGATAAACCGACCGTTATTGCGCTGCGTGAAATTGCCGAAAATCTGGTTAATGCGGAGATCCTCAACGAAGTAGAGCCGGTTGCTACTGAAGAAGAGCTGGTGGAAGAATTGAGCGCTGATGATCAGGAGATTGCCGCGACCACCGGTGCTGCTGCCGCGGTTGAAGAAAAGTCGGAAATGGATGTTGCTGCTGCGATCAAGGCCGCACTGGAAGGCGAAATGGTTGGTCTCGCAGGCGGAGATAATGAAGGTGAAGGGGGCGAGTAATCGCCACGCCTAGTTCCAAGCTGAAAAACGGCGGGGATATCCCTTCCGAATTTCGTATTAGCAGTTTGTGTGAACTGCTGGAACGCTATCTTGAACCCGATCAGATAACCGAGGTTTATCAGGCTTATCTGTTCGGTGCCGAGGCCCATGAAGGCCAACATCGCCTTAGCGGTGAACCCTATATTACCCACCCGATTGCGGTTGCCAAGATCCTGGCAGAAATGCACATGGATCCCAAGAGTATCGTGGCTGCGATTCTGCACGATGTTATTGAGGATACCGGAACTCCCATAGAGAAAGTAGAAAGCCGCTTTGGCGAGGAAGTGGCGGTGCTGGTTGACGGTGTCAGCAAACTGACCCACATACAATTTGAAAGCAAGGCTGAGGCACAGGCAGAAAACTTTCGCAAAATGATGCTGGCGATGGTTGAGGATATCCGCGTCATCCTGATCAAACTGGCGGATAGACTACACAATATGCGCACCCTGGGTGTGATGCGTCCTGATAAACGTCGCCGTATCGCCCGTGAGACCCTCGATATTTATGCCCCCATCGCAAATCGTCTGGGCATGAACAAGATGCGGCTGGAACTGGAAGACCTTGGTTTTACTGCCATGCACCCGTTACGCAGTCAAATTCTGGCAGAGAGCTTGAAAAAAGCGCGTGGTAACCGCAAAGAAATCGTTGGTAAGATCGAAGAGACGATTAAGGAACGCCTCAAGCAGGAAGGGCTGGGAGGCGAGGTTATAGGTCGCGAAAAACACCTGTATAGCATCTATAAGAAAATGAAAATCAAACATCTCGCCTTTAGTGAGGTGATGGATGTTTACGCGTTTCGTATCATTGTTGATTCGGTTGACACCTGCTATCGCGTATTAGGCGCTGTGCATAATCTCTATACACCCATGCCAGATCGATTCAAAGATTATATTGCTATACCCAAAGCCAACGGCTACCAGTCATTACACACTGTTCTGTTCAGCCCTTACAGTGTTCCCATCGAGGTACAAATTCGTACTGAAGAAATGCATAAGGTGGCCGAAGCAGGTATCGCTGCGCACTGGTTGTACAAGAGTAGTAAGGAAGCCGGGCGTAACAGTGCACAAGTACGTGCCCGCAAGTGGTTACATGACCTGTTGGAAATTCAGTCAAAGGCGGGCAATTCGATAGAGTTCCTGGAAAATGTCAAAATTGATCTGTTCCCCGTTGAGGTCTATGTGTTTACTCCACAAGGTGACATTATGGTGCTGCCTCGTGGTGCCACCGCTGTAGATTTTGCCTACGCGGTGCATACCGATGTGGGTAACCAGTGCGTCGCGGTGAAGATCGACCGACGGCTTATGCCGTTGCGTACCGAATTATTCAATGGCCAGACCGTTGAGATCATTACGTCTAAAGGTGCGCAACCCAATCCTGCCTGGTTGGATTTTGTAAGTACCGCCAAGGCTAGAACCCACATTCGCAATTACCTGAAAAATTTACAGCAGGATGAAGCTGTCATGTTGGGAACTCGCTTACTTAACAAGAGCCTTGCCGCACATGGCAGCAGCATTGAAAACCTGACTGAAGAGCAGGTAAACCGGGTCCTACAGGAATTCAATTTTGACTCAATGGAAGTGATGGCCAGTGAAATTGGACTGGGTAACCAGATGCCGATGGTTATTGCACGAGCAATGCTGCAGGGTGAGGAAGTACAGGAGCAGGCAACAAAAATATCACGACCGCTGGCGATAAGAGGTACCGAAGGTGCGGTTGTAACTTATGCCAAGTGCTGCCGTCCCATACCCGGAGATCCAATCCTGGGTTTTGTGACATCGGGACGGGGTATTGTGGTCCACACAGAGGACTGTAAAAACGTAGCGGAATATCGTAATCGACCGGAAAAATGGATTGATGTGGAATGGGAAAAGGCCGTATCAGGTGAGTTTCCAATCGATATCAAGCTGGAAGTGGAAAATCAACGCGGCGTTCTGGCGAAGGTTGCTGCAACATTGGCAGATATGGAAGCGAATATCGAGAAGGTGAGTATCGAGGAACGTGATGGCATGCACTCGGCGCTGAGTTTCACCGTTGATGTGCGTGATCGTCGACATCTCGCGCGCATCATGAAAAGATTACGCAGTATGGAAATGGTGGTTCGAATTTATCGGTTGAAGAAATAAATCGTCAAGTCTTTTTTACCCGCATTTGCCTACACGTAAATTCTTTAGTTCTTAAACACGTTATCCTATATATAGCGAAGCTCAATTCCATCGAATATTGAAGGAGAGATTTAATGGCCCGTGAAATTATTCGCACAGATAACGCACCAAAAGCTATTGGTACATATTCCCAGGCAGTGAAGGTGGATCGTACTGTTTATCTGTCTGGCCAGATCCCACTGGTACCGGATAGCATGGAATTGATAGAAGGCGACATTGCCACCCAGATCCGTCGCGTCTTCGATAATCTTTTAGCTGTCTGTCAGGCAGCAGGTGGAGAACTGGGCGATATCGTTAAGCTGAATGTATTTCTGACAAACCTCGGTGATTTCCCTGTGGTGAATGAAATAATGGCTGAATATTTCAGTGAGCCCTATCCGGCCCGCGCAGCCATCGGTGTTGCGGCCCTGCCAAAAGGTGCCGGAGTTGAGATGGATGCGATTATGTATCTCGGTAGTTAGTCAATTCCAGTCAACGCCTGTATGAATAGCGTCGCCCAGGGTGGGGATGAAAGCCGTTTACCTGTAACATCGCTCAAGGGAGTGGGGCCAAAAGTCGCAGAACGTCTGACGCGACTGGATATTCATAGCGTTGAAGATTTGTTGTTTCATTTGCCTTACCGCTACGAGGATCGTACCCGCATTACCCCAATTGGTGCATTACGTGCAGGCAATGAGGTTGTCATAGAAGGCAAGATTGAACTCACCGAGATCAAATTTGCACGACGACGCATGCTGTTGACGCGACTGAGTGATGGCACCGGATTTATTACCTTGCGGTTTTTTCATTTCAATGCGCGACAACAAGCAGCATTGGCACGAGGAGTCACACTTCGTTGTTATGGTGAAGCCCGACTAGGTTCCATGGGCCTGGAAATGACCCATCCGGAGTATCAATACATTGATAGCAACAAGCCCCTTGAGATTGATCAAACGCTAACCCCGGTTTATTCGACGACCGAGGGTTTACACCAATTGAGCATGCGTAATCTGGCTGAGCAGGCGCTTGCAAAATTGCACAGTAATGAGCTGGCATTAAACGAACTCGTTCCGGCGGATCTATGGCGATCCTCCGGGTTATCTGTTTCCCTGCCTACTCCCCTACCTAGCTTGGGCGAAGCCATACAGTTTTTACACCGGCCGCCACCTACTATAGAACTATCCAGCCTGGCTGAAGGCCAACATCCCATGCAGCAACGGCTGATACTGGAAGAGTTACTGGCTCATACCCTGAGTTTGCGCCAGTTACGAAGTCGCATGCGCAAACACCAGGCGCCGGCGTTGCAGCCCAAAGGAAATCTTTCAGAACAGTTTTTAGGTGCGCTGGAGTTTAAGCTTACCAGCGCGCAAGAGCGCGTTATAAGCGAAATAGAAAAAGATCTACAGACGGCTGTACCGATGCAACGTCTGGTGCAGGGTGACGTGGGCTCAGGCAAAACGGTCGTGGCGCTCATGGCGGTATTACATGCAGTAGAATCCGGCTATCAGGCAGCAATAATGGCGCCTACTGAAATTCTGGCGGAGCAGCATTATCGTAATTTTGAACAGTGGTTGACGCCATTAGGTATAAAAGTGGCCTGGTTGTCCGGCAAGATTAAAGCCAGTGAGCGTAAACGCTCAATACAACTACTCGTTGAAGGTGAGGCCCGTGTGGCAGTGGGAACTCATGCCCTGTTCCAGGATGAGGTTAAGTTCCAGCACCTGGCGCTGGTGGTAGTGGATGAGCAACATCGGTTTGGCGTGCACCAGCGTTTGGCCTTACGCGAGAAAGGTAAGCGTAATGGGTCTTACCCACATCAACTGATCATGACAGCAACCCCGATACCTCGTACGCTCAGTATGGCTGTTTATGCTGACCTTGATTGTTCAGTGATAGATGAATTACCCCCTGGTCGTAAACCGGTTGAAACCGTTGTGATACCCGATACACGTCGTGATGATGTCGTGGCACGTGTGCATCGGGCCTGTCAGGAAGGCAAACAGGTGTACTGGGTATGCACCTTGATCGAGGAATCAGAGGTTTTGCAATGTCAGGCTGCTGAAGACACTGCAGCGGCTCTGGCAGAGGCGCTGCCAGAAATCAGAGTTGGCCTGGTGCATGGACGTTTGAAAAGTGGCGCTAAAGAGAAAGTCATGCAGGAATTTAAACGAGGAGGGTATGATTTACTGGTCGCGACGACAGTGATAGAAGTCGGTGTGGATGTACCCAACGCCAGCCTGATGATCATTGAGAATGCCGAGCGTCTGGGGCTGGCGCAACTCCACCAGTTACGGGGTCGGGTCGGGCGCGGTAGTCAGGCCAGTGCATGCGTGTTGATGTATCATGGCGCCCTGTCAGGGCATGCCCGTGAGCGCCTGGGCGTGATGCGCAAAACCGGTGATGGCTTTGAAATCGCACGTAAGGACCTGGAACTGAGAGGTCCCGGTGAAGTGCTGGGTATTCGCCAAACCGGTATGTTGCAAATGCGTGTGGCTGATATACAGCGCGACCAGGCACTTTTACCACTGGTGACCCAAATGGCTGATCGTTTATTGCATACTTATCCTGATAAGGTTAAACCACTGGTGAAACGCTGGATCGGAAGTGCAACCCGTTATGGAAGTGTTTGAGAAGATAAGCAGCAAGGCATTATGAATCGCTTTGGCCAACATGCCTTTGAACCGGTCTGGCGTACACGCACTAGTCTGTTTGCTCATCCTGTTCCCCAAAATGTCGCAAACTGGGTTTATGATCAGGGATCCCTGACACGTCGTGTTGTCCAAACCTGCCAAGGTCGATTTCGTGTAGAGGTGATCGCACAGCATAACGGCCGCCCGTTGTTGAATGAAGCTACCCGACTCAGGGTGCAGGCTGACCAGGCGGCGCTGATACGTGAGGTGTATCTTTACTGTGATGATGTACCTTGGGTTTATGCCCGTACCATTATTCCCCACACTACCCTGACTGGACGGCAACGGTACCTGGCACATCTTGGTAGTCGCCCGCTTGGTGCGGCATTATTTGCAGATCCCACTATGCGTCGTGATGAAGTGGAGGTGGCCTGTATGCGTCCAATCCACAGGTTATTCGATACCGCGACAGCAGTGTTGGCACAACCTCCCGAGATGATTTGGGGCAGACGCTCGGTGTTCTATGTTGGCGGTAAGCCATTACTGGTAAATGAAGTATTTCTGCCTCCCGTGTTTGCAGCAGGTTAACCACAGTTCGCCATACTGTTTCAGATATTGTTACTGTTACAATCCAGTTTTTATTATACCGGGTAAGCATTTTCAGCATGAAAATTGTCAAACCGCTTCAAAACATTAACTGGCCATATCTGCGTGATCGGGCTCAGCAGTATTACCTGTTGACCCGCATGGATCGGCCAATCGGGATTTTCCTGTTGTTATGGCCCACCCTGTGGGCGTTGTGGGCGGCTGCGGAAGGATTTCCGAACTGGCATGTGCTGTTGGTATTTGTGAGTGGTGTTTTTCTGATGCGTTCAGCCGGCTGTGTGATCAATGATTATGCGGATCGGGAACTTGATCCCCTGGTAAGCCGCACTCGTGAGCGGCCTATTGCGGCAGGACGGGTCAAACCCAACGAAGCCTTGTTGTTGTTCGCGGTGTTGTGTTTGCTGGCCTTTGCCCTGGTGCTGACCATGAATTCACTCACTATCAAGCTTTCCTTTGTAGGAGTGACTTTAGCGGCCATCTACCCGTTTATGAAGCGTTTTACCCATTTACCCCAGGTGGTGTTGGGTATGGCATTTGGTTGGGCGATCCCGATGGCGTTTGCCGCCCAAACGGGAAATGTACCGAAAGTAGCCTGGTTGATGTATGTGATCAATGTGGTTTGGTCAGTGGTGTATGACACCATGTATGCCATGGCGGATCGCGAGGATGATATTAAAGCCGGGGTAAAATCTACTGCGATTCTTTTCGGTGATGCGGATCGTGTCATCATTGGTATTCTGCAGGGAATGGTTCTGCTGGGGTTGTTTTTACTGGGTCAGCAACTTGGCCTGGGTGCAGCTTATTATATGGGTCTTGCTGTGGTTGTCGCTCTCGGGGTTTATCAGCAGTATTTAATTCGGCAGCGTGAGCCCACCCAGTGTTTTAAGGCATTTCTGAATAATAACTGGGTGGGTGCAGCTGTATTTGCTGGTCTTGTAATTAGTTATCTCTGATAAGCGTTTCAAGATTTCTGACCCGAACATATTTTGTCGGGTCGCTTTGCATTTTTTAATTTGACACGTATATCGCCTGATGATTATTTGCCAATATTCTGTTGTATTTACCGAATGTTCTGGTGTGACTTAGGGACAAATTGTGAATAACATGGCTGGTGGCTATATTCCGAAACAACTATAATCGGGATATCAAAAGTAACTTTATGGCGACTGATTTTTCAGTGAGATACCTGCAATGCGTACTAACCGGTCATGGCTGTTCCTATTTCTGCTAACAGGCAGCGTGCCTGTTATTGCGGACAGTCAGGACGATGTAAATGCGGCAGCTCCCCGATACTTGCCCCAGTTTGAGTTACGCTTCGAGCAAAAGCAGTGGTATCAGGATAAGGCAAAGAGCGAATTACTGCAGCCAGAGTTCAAGAGCTTGAACGAGAAAGCCACGCAAATTGAGCAATTCGATGCACGCTTTCTTTATCCGCTGACAGCCAAGGGTATGGAAGTCGGCGTGGGAGTCAACATACGATATATCCAGGGTATTACCAGTGGAGCACTGGACGGGGCACAGCAAAAAATCCGTGTCGATGATGCTATTCCGGCACTTCATGCCAGGGCCCTTTTTAATCTGCCGTTTCAAGGTTTCAGTGCAGGGCTTGAAGGCAGTCATACCGGCATTAGCGATCAGTTATTTGATTACCGTGCACAGCTTCGCTACGAGTGGACCAATGGTCTTGGTCTGCAGGGTGGTTGGCAACACCAACAAATGTCACTGGATCTTTCAGAAGACATCGATACCACCTTCTCTTCACAAGGCCCTTATCTTGATCTTAAGTGGCGCTTCTAAGCCAGGCTGAATTTCTATCTTCGAAAGTAACAGCCAGTACGGCTTAAGCCCTGGCGATGGCCCATACCTGAATGATTTCCACCCCCGCCCGGCGTAATACCTGCGCCAGTTCATTAACCGTGCTGCCTGTGGTTACTACATCATCAATTAATGCAACGTGCCGGTAGAGGACAGGTGTCTTGAGCTGAAAGGCTTGACGCATATTGCGGCGGCGGGTGTCGCCGGACAGTTCACTTTGCGGTTGCGTATGAAGGCGACGTTGCACAATTTGATTTTCTATTGGCAGCTGCAGACGTTGGCTGAGCAGACGAGCCAACTCCAGCGCCTGGTTGTAGCCTCGCTCACGCAGGCGTTGAGGGTGTAGCGGCACCGGGATCAGGCATTCCGGAATTGAAAAAGTATTTGCTGCAAGGCTGGTGAGGAATAATTCAGCCAGGAACCTTGCTTCTGCCAAACGACCGTGAAATTTTAACCCGGTGATGAACGGGATCAGGGGAGGTGCGTAACGATACGGGATGTGGGCCGAGTCAAACTGGGGCGGATGGCGCTGACAGTCCCCGCAGGCTGTCGCCACGGATTTTCCCAGTCCCGCACCACAGCGAGGGCAGGCATGATGGTTCCTGGGCAAGTCAGCCAGGCAGTCACGGCATAAACCACTCGCATCATCAGTGGGAAGGCTGCAGAGGCGGCAATCCGTGTAACGAGCAGGAAATAGGTTAAAATTTAACCAGTTGTAAACCATATGAAGTCCGTTTCGGTTGACAGACGGCCTTTTCTCCCTAGAATGGCCGCTTTATCGAGTTTAACCCGTGGAATGCTATGGAATCCAATTCCTCCCCTCCGACAACACATTACATTAGTGCTGCCAGTTCCCGCATGGCAGCACGGTTGTTCAGTCTCGGCAACATTTTCGCCACGCTGCCGGGCCTGGTGGTCGCGCCGATTATTATGCTGGGGCATCCGGAACGGACCAGTATGATTTACATGTTTATCCTGATGGTCGTCCCGCCGATTCTATGGTTTGGAATTTCCATTATCGTTTATATCATCGCACGCCATCATCCCAACCCGCGTGTCGGTCACTATACTCAATGGGCGGCCTATCGCTTTTATGGCATGTTTGGCATCGTCATCCCGGTCGGTACCTTTTATGGCACCCAATGGCAGTTATGGATTGTGACCGGCGGAGTTGTCGCGTTAATTCTTATTCCCTGGTCTTTGCTGGATCTGTTCCGCATTCAGCGTGAACACTGGCAAGACATTACTATTGAAGAGGCAACCACATGAGTACGACACCAGAAGCCATCCAGGCCAATACAGCACTGCGTCACGACTGGTCGACGATCGAGATCGAGCAGCTGTTTAATCTGGCTTTCAATGATTTGCTATTTCATGCTCAGCAGGTTCATCGCAGCCATTTTGATCCAAACCAGGTGCAAGTCAGCACCCTGTTAAGCATCAAAACCGGTCGTTGTCCGGAAGATTGCGGTTATTGCCCACAGAGCGTGCGTTACGACACGGAAGTGGAAAATGAAACCTTGCTGCCGCTGGAGGAAGTGCTGGAGCAAGCCCAGGCCGCCAAGGCCAAGGGTTCCAGCCGCTTTTGTATGGGTGCCGCCTGGCGCAGCCCCAAGGATCGCGATCTGGACCAGGTGGTCGAGATGGTCAAGCAGGTCAAGGCACTGGGCCTGGAAACCTGCCTGACTCTCGGTATGTTAAATGAGGCCCAGACCCAACGGCTCAAGCAAGCCGGGCTTGATTACTACAATCATAATCTCGATACCTCACCCGAGTTTTATGGCGACATCATCACAACCCGTACTTACCAGGATCGACTCGATACATTGCAACATGTACGAGATGCCGGCATGCATGTTTGTTGCGGCGGCATACTCGGAATGGGTGAAAGTCGTCAGGACCGGATCGGATTGATGCAGCAACTGGCCAATCAGTCACAACATCCTGAAAGTGTCCCCGTTAACATGTTGGTAAAAGTAGAGGGCACACCCCTGGAGAATGCCGAAGATCTGGATCCAATCGAATTTGTGCGCAGTATTGCGGTGGCGCGTATCCTGATGCCGGCTTCCCATGTCCGTCTTTCTGCCGGACGTGAAACCATGAGTGACGAAATGCAGGCGCTTTGCTTCCTGGCCGGTGCCAATTCCATATTTTACGGTGAAAAGTTGCTGACCACCCCGAATCCTGCCGCCGACCAGGACCGTTTGTTATTTGAACGGCTTGGCCTTACCGCCGTGTGATGACTTCTGCGGATGTGTCTGGATGCGAAACTGAAGGCGCAGTTGGTCGAGCGGGAGCAAGCCAGCCTGTATCGGCGTCGCCAGGTGCTGGAAAGCCCGCAAGGCGTCGACGTGGTGGTCAATGGTGAGCGTTTTGTTAATTTTTCCAGTAATGATTATCTCGGACTGGCCAGTCATCCCAAGGTGATCGAGGCCTTGGCTGACGGCGCCCGCAAGTGGGGTGCCGGCAGTGGCGCGGCCCACCTGGTAAGCGGTCATAGTCATCCCCACCATGCCCTGGAGGAAGAACTGGCTGAATTTACAGGCAGAGCCCGCGCTTTGCTATTTTCCACCGGCTACATGGCTAACCTTGGTGCGGTGAGTGCGTTATTAGGACGAGGTGATACGGTGTTTGAGGATCGTCTCAATCATGCTTCATTGATTGATGCCGGAATATTAAGTCGTGCTAAATTAAAACGTTATGGCCATGCGGACTTCTCCGAACTAACGGTCCAGCTTGATTCGGCCGACAGAGGGAGCAAGCTGGTTATTACTGATGGGGTTTTCAGTATGGACGGGGATCTGGCGCCATTGCCGGAACTGGCCCAGGCCTGTCAGAAAAAGGACGCCTGGCTCATGGTGGATGATGCCCATGGTCTTGGCGTTGTGGGGAAACACGGTCGCGGCAGCCTGGAATATTTCAACTTGAACGCCGAGGCTGTGCCAATACTGGTGGGTACCCTGGGAAAAGCATTTGGAACGTTTGGTGCCTTCGTCGCGGGCAGTGAAACCCTGATAGAAAGTCTGGTCCAACAGGCCCGCAGTTATATCTACACTACAGCGTTGCCGCCTGCAGTGGCAGAGGCCGCTCGCACCAGCCTGTATCTGATTCAAACAGAATCCTGGCGGCGTGAAAAACTGCAGCATCTGGTGCAGCGCTTCCGGCAAGCTGCGGATGAATCAGGTTTACCCTTGATGGATTCCTTTACGCCAATCCAGCCACTGCTGTTGGGAGACACGGAACGCGCTTTGACGATAAGTCAGCGATTGCGCGAGCAAGGATTTTTAATTAGCGCCATTCGGCCGCCGACAGTACCCGAAGGAACGGCGCGATTGCGCATCACGTTCTCTGCCGAACATGAAGAAGCCCATGTGGATCGTTTACTCAGTGCGTTGATGGCGGCAGGAGCAGCAGGCGAGTGATAAGTCCTCTGCATGTTGAAACGACAGGGGAAGGTCCTGACCTGGTGATGTTGCATGGCTGGGGTATGCATAGTGGTGTCTGGCAGGTCGTGGCTGAGGAATTGAGCAACAGCTTTCGTTTGCACTGTGTGGATCTACCGGGGCACGGCCGTAGTCGTGATAATGCAGATGCCATAACCCTGGCGGAATGGACTGAACGTGTGGCTGAAACTATGTTGCCTCGAGTTGCCGGATCGGCTTACTGGTGTGGCTGGTCTCTCGGCGGCATGGTCGCTGCGCAACTGGCGTTGGAGTATTCAGAGCTGGTCCAGCGACTGATACTGGTGGCAACCAGCCTGCGTTTCTGTCAGGCAAATGACTGGCCCGATGCGGTGGCGTCGGATGTATTGCGGGATTTTGCTGCCAATTTGCAGGACGATCATCGCCAAACCTTGCAGCGGTTTCTGGCACTGCAAGTGACGGGTGAATCCCAGGCTCGCCAAACTCTGCGCGAACTCAAGCAGCGAATCTTTGAGCAGGATGAACCGGAGATAATTGCACTGCAAAGTGGATTGAACATTCTGAGTACTGCAGATTTGCGTCCAATGGCAAGGGAGTTGGGTTTGCCGGTATTTCTTATGGGCGGTGCAAACGATCGGCTTGTTTCCCCACGAGCGCTGGAAAATGTCGCTGCCTTGTTGTCAGACGCCAAAGTAGAGGTCTTGTCGGATTGCGGCCACGCCCCATTTGTTTCCCGGCCGGAACATTTTGTGAGACTAGTTAAGGCGTTTTGTAACCATGTCAATTGAGAATGATCTTAAACCGGACAAGCTAAAGATGCGCCAGGCCTTTGAGCGGGCGGCAAATACTTATGATGCCGCGGCAATAATACAGCGAGAAGTAAGCCAGCGCTTACTGGAGCGCCTCAACTACATCAACTTGCAACCCAGCAGAATTCTTGATGTGGGTGCGGGCACCGGTATCAGTCTTGCGGGGTTGAGCCAGCATTTTCCGGCGACCAGTATTTATGCGCTGGATATAGCCCGGCCAATGTTAATTGAAGCCAGGAAAAAACAGGGATGGTGGCAACGATTACGCCGACCGGTAAAGTTAATCACAGGAGATGCTGAATCTTTACCATTGGCAGATGCATCAGTGGACTTGTTGTTTTCCAATCTGGCATTACAGTGGTGCCTGGACCTGGAGCAAACCTTTAATGAGTTCAAGCGTGTACTCAAGCCGGGTGGCTTGTTGATGTTTACTACTTTCGGACCGGACACCTTGAGAGAATTGCGCAGTTGCTGGTCGCAAGTAGACGGTTATACGCATGTTAATAACTTTTTTGATATGCATGATATTGGTGATGCTCTGGTGCGTAATTCATTTGCGGAACCCGTGATGGACATGGAGTTGTTAACCATGACCTATAGAGATGTGCCAAGCCTGATGCGGGATTTAAAAACCATCGGTGCTCATAATGTAACCCAGGGCCGTTCTCGTAATTTAACCGGCAAGGGAAGACTACAGGCTGTTATCGCTGCCTATGAGCAGTTCCGGAGTAATAATGTTTTGCCGGTCAGTTATGAAGTTGTTTATGGTCACGCATGGATGGCGGAAGAAACGTCATCGCAATCCGTTCAGGTCGCTTTTAATGGATTGAAATAACAATGTCTTCCATGACCAAAAGTGTTTTCATCACCGGCACCGACACGGAAGTGGGCAAGACATTTTATTCCAAACTTTTATTACAAAGTTTAAATGCGCAGGGCTTGCATACAGCAGCCATGAAACCGCTGGCGAGTGGAGCGGAAGTGCAGGATGGTAAGTTACGTAATGCCGATGCACTTGCTTTGCAGCAAGCCGCCAATACTTCGTTTTCTTATGAGCTATGCAATCCTTATTGTTTCGAGCCTGCAATTGCACCACACCTGGCAGCAAAGCATGCAGGGGTCCGGATTGATCCGGATGTCATCCTGCAGGCGTATGAACTAGTACAAAGGCAGGTGGATATTACTGTAGTCGAAGGTGTCGGTGGTTGGTTGGTGCCAGTGAATGAAAACCAGACTGTTGCGGACCTGGTTGAAGCTATGGGCTTGCCAGTAATACTGGTTGTAGCTATGCGTCTTGGTTGTATTAATCATGCCTTGCTGACAGCAGAAAATATAAAAAATCGTGGCGTTCCCCTGATTGGTTGGGTCGCCAATATCATGGATCCAAATATGTCTCATTTGGATGAAAACATTGAATCAATAGCACAGCAAATACACGCGCCCTTGCTCGATACCATTGAATTTATTAATAACCATGACGAGGACAGGCCATTTCAGCGATTAAATATTAACTGGCTATAATATTAGCCAATTCTTAATTAGATAATAGGCATGTCATAGAAATTACTGTATTACATAGGATTATCTTAAAGTGAAAAGCGTGAATTTCACGGCATGGGGTGCATAAATCGAGTTTTACTCGTATGGGTATTTGTTTTATCCATCGTGACTGGCAGGAATGACCTGGAATTTCAGCTTGAGAATAATAATATAATTGTTTGCTTGTATATCTGTTAATTATAAGCCTATTTTATCTTTTTTATTGCATGTCGAAGCCCGTCTGATTAACATCGGGTTCTAATAATAAAAGTAATTACGACGTAGAAATTAAGTACATAAATAGTCGGCGAATAGCGGTCACTGTCACTTTAATATCCCGACAACACACCGGACGCACCTGACATAGTGCAGGGGGAGTGCGCCCGCTGTGTATTTATAGTCATAACAATAAAAAAGTTTAACTATAAAAAAACCCAACCCGAGAGGTAGAGGTATGCCAGCAGTTAGAAAAATCAATAGGCTGTTCAGCTTGATCATCGCTACGCTATTGTTAAGTCCCAGCATTGCATTTGCAGAACTTAAACTAAATTTGACTGAAGGGGTAACCTCTATCAGTCGTGACGCCTATGACCTGCATATGCTGGTGTTATGGATTGTGACAATCGTAGGCATTGCGGTCTTTGGTGTAATCATTTATTCCTTAATTTACCATCGTAAATCCAAAGGTGCCGTGGCAGCGCAATTTCACGAAAGCACTACGGTTGAAGTCATCTGGACGATTGTGCCACTTGTGGTTTTGGTCTTGATTGCCATCCCTGCGACAAAAACGTTATTGGAAATCGAAGATGCCAGTAACCCGGATATCACAATCAAGGTCACAGGCTGGCAATGGAAATGGCAATATGAATATCTGGATGAAGGCATCAATTTTTTCAGTAACCTGGATGCCAAGAGTGAGGAAGCACGGCAGCGTAACTCGGGTGTCGATGTTAGAACTGTAGAACATTATTTATTAGATGTAGATAACCCCATTGTGATTCCGGTGGGCAAGAAAGTTCGTTTCCTTACCACCGCGAATGATGTTATTCACTCCTGGTGGGTTCCGGCACTTGGTATGAAGCGCGATGCCATCCCGGGTTATATCAATGAATTCTGGACTCGCGTCGATGAGCCTGGTGTGTATCGTGGTCAATGTGCCGAACTTTGCGGCAGGGATCACGGCTTTATGCCAATTGTGGTTAACGCGGTGTCTGAAAGCGAATATCAGAGTTGGGTAAAGGGACAGAAACTTGCCATGGCGGAAGCGGAAGCCGGCGCAGATAAAGTCTGGACAAAAGCCGATCTGATGAAGCGTGGTGAAGAAGTTTATAAAACCAGCTGTGCTGCCTGTCATCAAGCCAATGGCCTAGGTATTCCTGGTGTTTTCCCCTCCCTGATCAAGAGCAAGATTGCGACTGGCCCGGCAGCGGATCACATCATTATAGTTATAAAAGGTAAGGCGGGTACCGCCATGCAGGCATTCGGGCAACAACTGAACGCTGCGGATCTGGCTGCCGTGATTACCTATCAACGCAACAGCTGGGGTAATGCGGCCAGTGTTGTACAACCTGCTGACATTAAGGCTGCACGCTAAGGCGTGATTCGGAGGATTAGATAAATGAGTACTGTAGCTACTTCACACGATACCCACCACGAACATCATCCGACCGGCCTGAAACGCTGGTTGTTTACCACCAACCATAAGGATATCGGGACCCTGTATTTGTGGTTCTCTTTTATTATGTTTTTAACTGGTGGTGCGATGGCCATGATTATCCGCGCTGAACTGTTTGCCCCTGGTCTGCAGATTGTTGATCCGGGGTTCTTTAACCAGATGACAACCATGCATGGCTTGATCATGGTGTTTGGTGCGGTGATGCCTGCATTTGTCGGCTTGGCTAACTGGCAAATTCCATTAATGATTGGCGCCCCGGATATGGCCCTGCCACGCATGAATAACTGGAGCTTCTGGATCCTGCCATTTGCCGGCGCGATGCTGATTAGCACCCTGTTCATGGAGGGTGGTGGCCCGGCCTTCGGTTGGACATTTTATGCCCCACTTTCAACTACCTTTGCACCAGCCAGTACGGACTTCTTCATTTTTGCAGTTCACTTGCTTGGGTTCTCCTCCATCATGGGGGCGATCAATATCATTGCGACGATATTGAACATGCGTGCACCCGGTATGACTTTAATGAAAATGCCTTTGTTTGTCTGGACCTGGTTAATTACCGCGTTTTTGCTTATTGCCGTCATGCCGGTTCTGGCCGGGGCGGTAACCATGATGTTGACGGATCGCAACTTCGGCACCAGTTTTTTTGATGCCGCCGGTGGTGGTGATCCAGTTCTGTTCCAGCATGTGTTCTGGTTCTTTGGTCACCCTGAAGTTTACATCATGATCCTGCCCGCATTTGGCGTGGTCTCGCAGATTATTCCGACCTTTGCCCGTAAGCAGTTATTCGGTTACGCCTCGATGGTTTATGCCACAGCGGCAATCGCATTTCTGTCATTCATTGTCTGGGCGCACCATATGTTTACTGTAGGTATGCCAGTGGCGGGTGAATTATATTTCATGTACGCCACGGTAATGATCGCTGTACCCACTGCGGTTAAGGTGTTCAACTGGACGGCAACAATGTGGAAGGGCTCCATGACATTTGAAACTCCCATGTTATGGGCGATCGCCTTTGTGTTCCTGTTCACCATTGGTGGTTTTACCGGTTTGATGCTGGGCGTCGCACCGGTTGATTTCCAGTATCATGATACTTATTTTGTTGTGGCGCACTTCCATTATGTACTGGTAACCGGTGCAGTCTTCGCCATTATTGCCGGTGCCTATTACTGGTTGCCAAAGTGGACCGGTAACATGTACGACGAGAAATTATCGAAATGGCATTTCTGGCTGTCCGTAATTTCCGTCAATGTACTGTTCTTCCCGCAACATTTCCTTGGGCTGGCAGGTATGCCACGACGAATTCCTGACTATGCGGTTCAGTTTGCCGAGTTCAACATGATGTCATCGATTGGTGGCTTTGTGTTTGGTTTGTCACAGTTGTTATTCATGTACATCGTGATCAAGTCAATTCGAGGTGGAGCGAAAGCAACGAATAATGTCTGGGAAGGAGCGGAAGGTCTGGAATGGACTGTGCCATCACCGGCGCCTTACCATACCTTTGAAACACCACCCGCGGTTAAGTAATGCCAAGGCCTGCCCTGTAACCAGGGCAGGTTATATTTAACGGAGTCGAAAGATGCAGCAAGTCAGAAAAGTCAGTGCAAAAAAATCAACCATTGCTATCTTGGTGCTGGTGGCATTGTCGTTTTATGTGGCCGTTTTTGCCAAGTACTGGTAATTAAGATGGATCTGCAAAGCGCCAACAAAAAAACGGCGAAACGATTGGTGTTAGTGGCAACCGCCATGTTTTTGTTTGGCTTTGTGGTAATGCCGCCGTTTTACAGCTTGCTATGTGATGCTTTCGGTATTAACGGGCGTTTTCTCGATATCGAAAAAGGTGAATATGCATCAGTCGAAGGAAACATTAAAGGCAATAAACTTGCGGCGCGAAAAGACCTGTCAAGGAAAGTAACAGTGCAATTCTTTACCAGTCTAAACCAGAATTTGCAGTGGGAATTCAAAGCACTGACACGACAAGTAACAGTCCACCCAGGTGAAATTAAAACTGTAAAATTTTATGCGCGCAATAAAACAGGTCGGCGTGTGGTAGCCCAGGCGGTTCCGAGTGTTGCACCTGGACAAGCGACTAAATATTTCACCAAGATGGAGTGCTTCTGTTTCAACCAGCAGACATTTGAAACAGATGAGGCAAGAGAAATGCCATTACAGTTTGTAGTCGATCCGGATCTACCAAAAAATATTAATACAATTACATTGGCCTATACGTTTTTTGACACAGACAAAAATGCGGCAAAAAGTACTAATAATAACAAGCTTGCCTTGAGCGGGTTTAGCCAGCCGCAAATAAAGTAAATTGATAAAACAAAATCATAAAGAAGAGGTGAGTCATGGCACAAACACAGGGTAATTATTATTTACCAGAGCCCAGTTACTGGCCGCTGGTTGGCTCGGTCGGAATGTTTACGCTTTTGGGAGGTTTTGCCAACTGGTTACATGGTGGAAGTAATCTGCCCATGATCGCAGGGGCGATTATCCTCGCAATAATGATGTTCGGCTGGTTTGGGAAAGTTATTAACGAGAGTCAGAGCGGTAAATATAATGACCAGGTAGATGTTTCCTTCCGCATGGGAATGGTCTGGTTCATCTTCTCCGAGGTGATGTTCTTTGCGGCCTTTTTCGGGGCACTGTTTTACGCCCGCCAACTCTCCGTGCCATGGTTGGGTGGCGCCGGCAATAACGCCATGACCCATGAATTACTCTGGCCACAGTTTGAGGCGATCTGGCCATTAATTAGCCCACCTGATGCTTCAGCTTTTGACGTGCCGAAAGATGTTATCGGTGCCTGGGGTGTACCTTTCTATAACACGCTGATTCTGTTGACCAGTGGTTTGACCGTAACCTGGGCGCACTGGGGCTTGAAGAAAGGAAGCCAGAGTCAACTGATCATCGGCTTATTTCTGACCGTTGCCCTCGGTGCAACTTTCGTAGTCTTGCAAGCTTGGGAGTATGGTCACGCTTACCAGGACTTGAATCTGAAACTTTCATCAGGCATTTACGGTTCCACTTTCTTTATGCTAACCGGCTTCCACGGACTACATGTAACCATTGGCGCAATTATGCTGTTGGTGATGCTGGTTCGTGCGATTAAGGGGCATTTTTCCGCCAAGCATCACTTCGCCTTTGAGGCGGCTGCCTGGTACTGGCACTTTGTGGATGTGGTCTGGTTGGGATTGTTCATCTTCGTCTACTGGTTATAAACGGACATAGATGGCGCCATGGAAAAGGCGCTGCTACTGCAGCGCCTTTTAGTATTAGTGGCAACAGATGTAATTATTTGAATTAGAGGTTGTGCGGGGTTATCCAGCCCATGGAGTAGCCAACCATGATGAGTATCAACAGGGCGATGGAGAGGGCAACTCGCACTGTGAGCGCCTTCACGGTGCGGTTGGATTCAGGCTCATTTTTAAGCATGGAAAAAAGTGCCGTGCCCAGGCTGAATAGAATGATCAACAGCAAGCCGATAATGATGATTTTGAAAAGCATAGCAATATCCAGATTTGTAAGAGTGAAAGTATAACCGATGAGAGTGGCTGAACGCCAAAATTGCTGTGGCGATTAATTGAGTATGCGTTTTGGTGATTATGAATTTTTGCCCCGCCCAATACCGACTCTGCTAACCCTGGTATTACTCCCAATTTTAATCAGTTTGGGATTCTGGCAATTGGACAGGGCGGGGCAAAAAAGAGAATTGCTCCAGCAGTTTGAACAGCAGCAAGCCGGACCAGTTCTGAATTTGAACAACAAGGTGGAAGTGGAAAATTTGTTTCCTTATCAGAGGGCGGAGGTCACGGGAAAGTTTGATGCGCAACATCAGTTTTTGCTTGATAACAAGGTTTATCAGGGACAAGCAGGTTACCAGGTTATTACGCCGTTAATAATCACAGGAAGTGATAAGGCGGTTTTGATCAACCGGGGTTGGGTGCCACAGATGACATCCCGCCAGAATTTGCCTGCAATCCCTACACCTGCAGAAAGACTGACACTTGAAGGGCAATTGAAACTGGATGTGGGCGGAAATTATAAACTCGGAGAAAGCGGCTTACAGAGCGATGGTTGGCCACGGGTAATCCAATGGTTGGAACTGGAAAAGATTGAGGAAAGCCTTGGTTACAAGTTGCAGGATTTTGTCGTATTGCAAACTCCGGATAGCCCGGCAGGATTCGTGCGCGACTGGTATATCAAAAAAATTGTTCCAGAAAAAAGTATCAGTTACGCGGTACAGTGGTTCGCTTTGGCATTGGCCCTGGTAATAATCTATTTAGTAGTGAATTTGCATAAAGTCGAAGAGGTAAGTGGTTAAAATGGCATTGAATAAAGGACAAAGAAGTCTGTTGATCTTAGCGGCAATTTTTATTGGTCCAATGTTGCTCGCCTATTTGCTGGTAATCAACATGCATAATTTTGGTGAATTTAATACCAGAAATCACGGTGAGATAATTAACCCGGCCAAGCCTCTGGAAGATGTAAATCTTGCCAGCATCAATGGTGAGAGTTTCAAATTATCCGATCTGCGAAAAAAATGGGTAATGGTGTACATCGGCTCAGCGAGTTGTGATGTGAAGTGTAGTGAGAATCTATACAAAATGCGCCAGAGTCGCCTGGCACAAGGTGGTGAATTGAGACGTGT
>CAJIAB010000428.1_pt1 | contig 20416 bp, 16 predicted proteins | sample 9199081 | NCBI WGS metagenome assembly CAJIAB01 (sample SAMEA7708262, study PRJEB35096) | sediment metagenome | biome: marine neritic benthic zone biome [ENVO:01000025]; feature: sediment [ENVO:00002007]; material: shallow marine sediment [ENVO:03000034] sea grass bed [ENVO_01000059] ... | reverse complement strand
GGGATTGCAACAGCCTTCATGGATTCGATTCCCCTGGTGATATTGACCGGCCAGGTTGCAACGCCTTTTATCGGTAGTGATGCCTTCCAGGAAGTTGACTCCGTCGGCATCAGTCGCCCTTGTGTTAAGCACAATTTTCTTGTCAAAGACCTGAATGACATGATCCCGACACTGAAGAAGGCCTTTTATATTGCGACTACAGGTCGGCCAGGCCCCGTGGTGGTAGACATTCCCAAGGATGTCACCGATCCCAATATCAAGATTCCCTATGAATACCCGAAATCGATTGAAATGCGGTCTTACAATCCGACTGTAAAGGGGCACACGGGCCAGATCAATCGTGCTGTAGATATGATCCTGTCCGCTAAACGGCCGATGATTTACACCGGTGGAGGTGTGGTTTTAAGTGATGCCTCGGAAGACCTGGTGGCCTTTACCCGTAACCTGGGATACCCCATTACCTCAACCCTGATGGGCCTGGGCGCCTTTCCGGCATCGGACAAGCAATTTACCGGCATGTTGGGCATGCACGGCACCTATGAATCCAACATGGCGATGCATGAATGCGACGTGTTGATTGCCATTGGCGCTCGATTTGACGATCGTGTTACCGGTGATATTAAACAGTTTTGCCCCGAGGCAAGGATTGTCCACATTGATATTGACCCGTCTTCGATATCGAAGAACGTCAGGGTTGATATCCCAATTGTGGGTGATATCAAACATGTATTACGTGACATGCATAAAGTCATCAATGCCAGCAAGAAAACACCCAATGAAGCTGCTTTGAGAAAGTGGTGGAGCCAGATTGATAAATGGCGGGCGAAAGATTGTTTACGTTATGACCGTAATAGTGCCCTGATTAAACCGCAGTTCGTGGTCGAAAAATTACATGAAGTCACCGCTGGCGATGCGTTTGTCACATCCGATGTGGGTCAGCATCAGATGTTTGCTGCCCAGTTCTATCCGTTTGATAAACCCCGTCGCTGGATTAACTCGGGCGGACTCGGCACCATGGGCTTTGGTTTGCCTGCGGCCGTGGGGGTACAACTGGCGCACAAGGATGCCACCGTCGTGTGTGTGACGGGCGAGGCAAGTATCCAGATGTGTATTCAGGAACTGTCCACTGCCATGCAGTACATGTTGCCGATCAAGGTCATTAATCTCAATAATGGTTACATGGGGATGGTGCGACAGTGGCAGGAACTTTTCTATGAAAGTCGCTATTCCCATTCCTATCTGGATGCACTGCCGGATTTTGTCAAACTGGCTGAAAGCTACGGTCATGTTGGGATGCGAATTGAGAAACCTGAAGACGTGGAAGGAGCAATGAAGGAAGCATTTGCCATGAAAGATCGTTTGGTATTCATGGACTTCATCATAGATAAAACTGAAAATGTTTATCCGATGATTGCAGCCGGCAAGGGCCACCATGAAATGCACCTGTCACCAGAGAGGGAACTTGCATGATGCGGCATATCATTTCACTGTTAATGGAAAATGAGTCCGGTGCCCTGTCACGCGTGGCAGGACTGTTTTCCGCCCGCGGATATAATATTGAGTCCTTGACCGTTGCGCCGACTGAAGATCCATCTCTCTCTCGTATGACGATTGTGACCCGGGGTTCAGAAGAAATCATCGAGCAGATTACCAAGCAACTTAACAAGTTGGTCGATGTTGTAAAGCTCGCGGATATTACTGAAGGTGGGCATCTGGAACGTGAACTGATGCTGATTAAAGTTCGGGCCGATAGCGATACCCTGCGCGATGAAACCAAGCGCGTAACGGATATTTTCCGTGGCAATATCCTGGATGTCAGCGATGACACCTATACGATCGAACTGACTGGCTCTGGCGACAAGCTTGACGCCTTTCTCAATGCCCTGGATACCAAGTGCATTATTGAGACAGTGCGCTCCGGTGCAACCGGTATTTCCCGGGGTGCACGTGCACTGCACGCCTAAAAAATTTTAATTACAAGACTCCAAGCAAGAACAGGAAACCATTCATGAAAATTTATTATGATAAAGATTGCGATTTGTCCATTATCAAGGGCATGAAAGTAACCATTGTTGGTTACGGTTCTCAGGGTCATGCTCACGCCAATAACCTGAAAGATTCAGGCGTGGCTGTTACCGTCGGGTTACGTGAGGGTTCCGCTTCTGCTGCCAAGGCTGAAAAAGCCGGCCTGACCGTGAAAAATGTTCCTGATGCGGTTTCTGGTGCAGATCTGGTCATGATTCTTACACCAGATGAATTCCAGTCGCAATTATATAAGGCGGAAGTTGAACCTAATCTCAAACAGGGTGCGGTACTGGCTTTTGCCCATGGGTTCAGTATTCATTACAACCAAATCGTTCCGCGGGCCGATCTCGACGTCATCATGATCGCCCCCAAAGCACCGGGTCATACGGTACGTAACGAGTTTGTTAACGGTGGCGGGATTCCGGATCTGGTCGCCATATTCCAGGATGCTTCCGGTAATGCGAAGGATATTGCATTGTCCTATGCTTCCGGTGTCGGTGGTGGTCGTACCGGTATCATCGAAACGACATTCAAGGACGAAACCGAAACCGATCTGTTCGGCGAACAGGCTGTGTTGTGTGGTGGGGCGGTAGAATTGGTGAAAGCCGGTTTTGAGACCCTGGTTGAAGCGGGTTATGCCCCGGAGATGGCCTATTTTGAATGCCTGCATGAACTGAAGCTGATTGTCGACCTGATGTACGAAGGCGGCATTGCCAACATGAACTACTCCATCTCGAATAATGCCGAGTATGGTGAATATGTGACGGGCCCGCAGGTTATCAATGATGAGAGTCGTTGGGCCATGCGGGAAGCTCTGCACAACATCCAGACCGGTGAGTATGCCAAGCGCTTCATCCTGGAAGGACAAACCAATTACCCGGAAATGACGGCCATGCGTCGTTTGAATGCTGCGCACGAGATTGAACAAGTGGGTGAACGCCTACGTTCCATGATGCCGTGGATTACTGCCAACGCGCTGGTCGACAAGTCCAAGAACTAACTCAAAAAATTCAGCCCGGACGATATGGTCCGGGCTGAGACTTGCCTTTCCTTGCCCGGCTGACTACTGTCCTTCGTATATAAAAGGGAAAGACGGGATTCCATGAATAAACCTACCAAAGAAGGCCAACGTCGGCGCGGTATTTACTTGTTGCCGAATCTGTTTACCACGGCAGCATTGTTTGCCGGTTTTTATGCCATTGTGGCTGCCATCAACAGCCACTTCGAGGCCGCGGCAGTAGCAATATTTATTGCCATGTTGCTGGACGGTCTCGATGGCCGGGTAGCGCGCCTGACCAATACCCAGACTGACTTTGGTGCCGAATACGATAGTTTGTCTGATATGGTTTCCTTCGGCCTGGCTCCGGCATTGGTGATGTATCAATGGGCCCTTTCCGACCTGGGTAAATTGGGGTGGCTGGCCGCGTTTATCTACACCGCCGGAGCTGCCTTGCGACTGGCGCGTTTTAACACCCAGGTAGGTATTGCCGACAAGCGTTACTTTCAGGGCCTGCCCAGTCCCTCGGCTGCGGCCATCCTTGCCGGCATGGTCTGGAGTGGAGAAGAAGTGTTTGAACTTGCCGGCAAGAGCGTGGAGGAGATCGCGTTTGTCCTGACGGTTGTGGCCGGGCTGTTGATGGTGAGTAATATCCGCTATCACAGTTTCAAGGGGATCAATTTCAAGGAACGGGTCCCCTTTGTGACGATGTTGCTTACTGTGTTGGTCATTGTCGTGGTGTCGTCAAATCCGCCTGTAATGCTGTTCGGTGGCTTCCTGATCTATGCTATTTCCGGACCGATTCTCACGGTGCTGTACCTGCGCCGCCGCAGGTCTGAGCGCAAGTCGCAGCACCAGCCGGAAACGGATAGTGAAGATGACCACTTGGAAAATTCCTGAGTAGCCGCTATAGTAATAAACATGTCAATCAGCAGCACAAGCCGATCTTTTAACCGTCATGTCCCGCATGATGGTATCCGTCTGTTTGCCCCATTAGCATCCCTCGACGCTCGCCTGTTCCTGCGACTGCTGCCCTAGTGGGCAGATAATCACACACCCATGTGCCGGGTACAGGCACAATTCAATCCAGAACTGAATAATCCTGACTTCAGTGAACCAGGTAATGAGATTTTGAGGCGTGCCGTGTCATAATGGGCGCCAGCGGAGAAAACAGCATGTCAGATAATTTAATCATATTTGATACCACCTTGCGTGATGGGGAACAGAGTCCCGGTGCATCCATGACCCTGGACGAAAAAGTGCGTATTGCCAAGGCACTGGAACGCATGCATGTGGATGTCATCGAGGCCGGATTTCCTATCGCCAGCCGGGGTGATTTTGAAGCCGTTAAGGCCGTAGCTGAAACCATCAAGGACAGTACCGTGTGTGGTCTCGCACGTGCGCTGGACAAGGATATCGAGCGCGCCGGAGAAGCTCTCAAGTTCGCTAATTCCGGGCGTATCCATACCTTTATCGCAACTTCTCCCATACATATGAAGAAGAAACTTAGAATGGAACCGGACCAGGTTGTGGAACAGGCGGTAAAGGCAGTAAAGAAAGCCCGCCAGTACACCGACAATGTCGAGTTTTCCCCTGAGGATGCCGGTCGTTCCGATCTGGATTTTTTGTGTCGTGTGTTGGAAGCCGTGATTGATGCCGGTGCCGGTACGGTAAATATTCCCGACACGGTGGGTTATAACGTACCGGACCAGTTTGGTAACCTGATTCGTCGTTTGCGTGAGCGGGTGCCCAATTCGGACAAGGCGGTGTTTTCGGTGCATTGCCATAACGATCTGGGTTTGGCTACAGCCAACTCCTTATCGGCCGTACTCAATGGCGCCGGCCAGGTGGAATGCACCATCAATGGCCTGGGGGAACGGGCCGGCAATGCCTCACTCGAAGAGGTGGTTATGACGGTCAAGACACGCAAGGATATTTTTCCTTGTAGCGTTGATCAGATTGATACCACTCAAATCATGAATTGTTCACGCTTGGTATCAAGTATTACCGGTTTTGCGGTGCAACCGAATAAAGCGATCGTCGGGGCCAATGCCTTTGCACATGAATCCGGAATTCACCAGGATGGCGTACTCAAAAGCCGTGAAACCTATGAGATCATGCGTGCCGAAGATGTAGGTTTAACCGCCAATCGCATGGTATTGGGCAAGCATTCTGGCCGTAATGCCTTTCGTACCCGTTTGCAGGAACTGGGTGTCGAATTCAAGTCAGAGGCGGAACTAAATGACGCCTTCGCCCGGTTTAAGGATCTGGCTGATAAAAAACATGAAATCTACGACGATGATTTGCAGGCATTGGTTACCGAGGCCAGTCTGGATGCGGAAAATGAACGCCTGCGCCTTGTCTCCATGAAGGTTTGTTCCGAAACCGGTGAGAAACCCGAGGCTACAGTTACCCTGGAAATGGACGATAAGGAGCATGTTAGTGTTGAAAATGGTGGGGGGCCGGTGGATGCCGCCTTCAAGGCCATTAATAAGGTCGTTAATAGCGGCACCGACCTGTTGTTATATTCGGTTAATAATATTACCAGCGGTACTGACTCGCAGGGCGAGGTGACCGTGCGGGTTGAAAAAGGCGGTCGCATTGTCAACGGTCAGGGTGCGGATACTGATATTGTAATTGCTTCCGCCAAGGCCTATATCAACGCGTTGAACAAGATCCTGGCGCCTGAAGAGCGGTCCCATCCACAAACAGGCGATGTATAAGTAAAGCAGCGACGGGACCGGTATTAACCTGTCCCGTCACTTAACGAATATCCAGTATCGACTGAGAGAAACAACCTCGAAACATGAATCGTGATCCCAGACAACAAGCCTACCTGAAAGCCATGGGCATCGACGTCTGGGTACAGCGCAATGTCGTATCCACAGCTGCAGAAGTTTCTGTTGTAGATGAAACGGCACCCTCGACCACCAAGGTAGTGACCGAGGGTATCGAAACTATACCCTTGTCAAAAAGCGATGTGTCAGTTGTTAACTCGCTGGACTGGCCTGGGTTAAAGCAACAGGTTATAAACTGTCAACAATGTGAATTGCATGCAACACGCACGCAAGCCGTATTCGGAGTCGGTAATCAGCAAGCTGACTGGTTAATTATTGGTGAAGCACCCGGTGCCGATGAAGACCGAAAGGGTGAGCCGTTTGTTGGTCGTGCCGGCCAATTGCTGAATGAAATGCTCAAAGCGATTGGTTTGAAACGTGAGCAGGTTTATATTGCTAACATTTTAAAGTGCCGTCCTCCCAACAACCGTGATCCTAAGCCGGAAGAAGCGGCAAGTTGTAGTCCTTACCTGCAACGACAGATTGAGTTGATTCAGCCCAAGGTGATACTGGCACTGGGTCGGATTGCGGCACAACGGTTATTACAGTCCAACACCAGCCTGGCACGCCTGCGCAGCCAGGTACACCATTTGGAATCAACTCAAAGCCCGGTTATTGTAACGTACCATCCGGCCTACCTTTTACGGTCACCGGCTGAGAAGCGCAAAGCATGGCAGGATTTACTCTTTGCAAAAAAATATGTGACGCAAGCTACGGAAGTGGAGAACGGGTCATGAGTGCTGTCATTGAAATGTCACCAGGCAGTATACGAAACATGACAGTCGCTGACCTGGATGAAGTCATGGCGATTGAGACGGATATCTATGATTATCCCTGGACGCGAGGTATTTTTCAGGATTGCATGCGCGTTGGTTATTTATGTCACGTTTTCGAGCAGGATGATGGTATCAAGGCTTATAGCGTCCTTTCTGTAGGGGTAGCCGAGACCCATGTGCTAACTTTGTGTGTGCGGCCTGATTCACAGAACCAGGGCCTTGGTCGTATGATGATGGAACACATGGTTGAACTTGCTTGCCAGGCTGGTGCCGAGACCATGCTGCTGGAAGTACGGCCTTCTAACGAATCCGCCATTCGACTTTACCACCAGTTACAGTTCAACGAGGTTGGTTTGCGTCCAGATTATTATCCTTCCGCTGATGGGCGTGAGGATGCGCTGATCATGGCGCGTAGCTTGCTGACAGATTAGATTGTTTATGTTTTTACCTGAATTGCGGGCTCTCGAGGCATTGTTGGTCGATATTGCTGATACGGAGTTATTGCCTCGTTTGCATCAAGTGTCTGCTGGCCAGAAAGCAGATGGCAGCCTCATAACCGAAGCAGACTTGTTATTACAGCAACACTTGACGACAGCACTAGCTGAAATTAACCCTGACATCCCGGTACTGGGTGAAGAACTATCCGCGGAAGTACAGCAGGCCATGCTTGAAGGCGCCAAGCATGGAGTCTGGTGTCTGGACCCACTTGATGGAACCCGAAATTTCGCCTGCGGTTTTCCCGTATTTGCTATTTCGCTGGCACTAATTCGCCATGGTGAAGTGGAGTTGGGACTGGTTTATGATCCTCTCCGGCGAGAGAGCTTTAGCGCAGCAAAGGGTAAAGGTGCCTGGTTAAATGGTGAGCCATTATCAGGCCAGGTTGATACCTCGCTGGCATCGGCCCTGGCCCTGATCGATTTCAAACGCCTGCCAGTGGAATTGGCTCAAAGACTGGTTACATCGGCGCCATATCCTTCCCAGCGCAGTATAGGTTCCGGCGCACTCGACTGGTGCTGGCTTGCCGCTGGTCGCGTGCAGATCTATCTGCATGGTCGCCAGCATCTATGGGACTATGCGGCAGGTCAGTTGATCCTGACGGAAGCCGGCGGCCAGGCGGTGACCTTGCAGGGCGAACCGGTATTTATTAATCAGTTGCAGACCCGTTCGATTGTGGCAGGATGTAATGCCGCGGTCTTTGAGGAATGGGCCGAGTGGCTCGGCGTTAACTGCCAGAATTGAAAACATCCTCCTGGCGATTATTATGTCTCGTCAGGTTGGTGTAGAATTATCCGCTTTGTGTTATTGAGTTGTTATCCATGCCCAGTTTTCTAGAAGAAACCCAGCGTCGGCGCACTTTTGCGATTATTTCCCATCCGGATGCGGGGAAAACCACCCTGACCGAAAAACTCTTGTTATACGGCCGTGCGATTCAGCAGGCGGGTACGGTCAAGGGCCGCAAGGCAGATCGTCATGCCACCTCAGACTGGATGGAACTGGAGAAACAGCGTGGCATTTCGGTGACCTCCGCGGTGATGCAGTTCCCCTATCGGGACCGCATCATAAATCTGCTGGACACCCCGGGTCATGAAGACTTCTCGGAAGATACCTACCGTACACTGACCGCTGTTGACTCTGCATTAATGGTGATCGACAGTGCCAAAGGGGTGGAAGCACGTACCATCAAGCTGATGGAAGTGTGTCGCCTACGGACTACGCCCATACTGACCTTCATTAATAAACTGGATCGGGAGGGTCGCGATCCGATTGAATTAATGGATGAAGTCGAAGATATACTGAATATCCAGTGTGCCCCCATTACCTGGCCGATTGGCATGGGCAAACGCTTCAAGGGGGTATTTCATATTTATAATGATACGGTACATCTGTTCAGCCCTACTCATGGCGGGCGCATCCAGCAAGGCGAGATCATACAGGGATTGAATAACCCGCAGCTGGATGAGGCACTTGGTTCAGCCGCAAAGGAACTGCGGGATGAGATCGAACTGGTACAGGGCGCAAGCCATGAATTTGACCAACAGGCCTTTCTCGATGGAAAGCTGACACCGGTGTTCTTTGGCTCTGCCATTAATAACTTCGGCATCGAGGAGTTACTGGATTTTTTCGTTAGCGCCGCACCCGGGCCCCAGTCACGCCAGACTCATGAGCGTGAAGTGCAAGCTGAAGAGGAGTCATTCAGTGGTTTTGTATTCAAGATCCAGGCGAACATGGATCCACAACATCGTGATCGTATTGCTTTTATGCGCGTGTGTTCCGGTATGTATGAGAAAGGCATGAAAATGCGTCAGGTTCGCATTGGTAAGGATATCAAGGTGGCTAATGCCATCACCTTTATGGCCAGCGAGCGGGAACATGTAGAGAATGCTTATCCTGGTGATATTATCGGCTTACACAATCATGGCACGATTCAGATTGGCGATACCTTCACCCAGGGGGAGGCGCTCAAGTACTCCGGTATTCCTAATTTCGCTCCGGAGTTGTTTCGCCGGGTGCGACTCAAGGACCCAATGAAAATGAAGGCACTGCAAAAAGGGCTGGATCAGCTTAGTGAAGAGGGTGCGTCCCAGGTTTTCAAACCACTCAATAATAATGATCTGATCGTCGGGGCAGTCGGGGTGTTACAGTTTGACGTGGTGGCGTTTCGCCTTAAAAATGAATATGGTGTCGATTGTGGCTTTGAAAACGTCAATGTTCAGACGGCGCGCTGGGTGACATGTGAGGATGAACGCAAGCTGGATGAATTTCGCAAGAAGGCGAGTGAAAATCTGGCGATGGATTCAGCCGGCAGCCTTACATACATTGCACCGACACGAGTAAATCTGGAACTGACCCAGGAGCGTTGGCCAGAAATCGAGTTTCACGCCACACGTGAACATTAGTAAACGGAATGATTTAAGAATGTTCAATAATGGTTTGCCAGTGATCAGTGGTTTTTTTCATATTGACTTGTTCCTGTCATTGCTCTGCCGCACAATGGATTGTGTAAACCGCGTTATTTATCTTAACAGGTAAAAGTATATGCCGATTCTGGCAGCTGACATCGGGGGGACATCAACCCGTCTCCGTTTGGTTCATGGGGCCGAAACCCTTGATGAGAAGGATTATTCCAGCCAGAATTACCCCGATCTGAATTCGATACTGGATAATTTTATAAAGGCTAATTCTCCGATTGATTTGCAATCGGCCTGTCTGGCCGTGGCGGGTCCCGTTCGTGAAGGTAAGGCGCGGGTTACCAACCTACCCTGGGAAGTACATGAAAATCTGATAAGTAAAGATTTCGCTATCCCACATGTACGGATCATTAATGATTTTGAAGCGATAGGCTATGCCTTGGCCAAATTGCAGCCGAATGATTTCTATGAACTTCAAGCGGGGTCACCCGATAGCGTGGGTACTCGTGCACTCATTGGTGCGGGTACCGGACTCGGTGTTGCCATCGTGACGCGTTGTGGTGAACGTTGGCAGGTTCTTCCTGGTGAAGGTGGTCACGTAGATTTTGCGCCACGCACGGCAGAGCAACAGGCATTACTGAATTACCTGCAGCAAGAGAGTGCTCGAGTCAGTGTGGAAATGTTGCTATCAGGTCCTGGTCTGGAACGTATTTATGAATTCTTCTGTACCCGGAATGGTATTGACCCTAACTCGGTTCGGCGCACTGCCGCTTCGATCAGCAGTACCGCATTAATCGGGCGTGATCCCCTGGCAGTAAAGACGCTGGATTTATTCGTTGAGATTTATGGTGCCCAGGCAGGTAACCTGGCGTTGACCAGTTTGGCGAGCGGCGGGGTGTTTATTGCTGGCGGAATCGCTCCAAAGATTCTGACTCTTTTGAAACGGGGTCGATTTATCGAAATGTTTTCAGATAAACCCCCAATGAGCGAATTGCTGCATTCAATGCCTGTCAGGGTGGTGTTGAATACCCGCAGCGGCTTACTGGGTGCTGTGCAGGTCGCTTCAGAAATGGCAAACACCTGAAGCCTGACAAATTCCGCAGAATCAGGCTAAATTATTTCTCTTAAGTAAATTGAGTGTCATCAAAGTTTCATATCGATGGCATATAACCCTACCCATAGATGAAACTCAAGCGATGCAGGGTGGTGTGCCTGTTTATGGAACAACTGGCTGAAATGGCTGTGCTGTTTTGGTGCAACAATAGCCGTAATTTTAACTGGTGTAGACTTCCTGAAATTCCTTTACTTGCCACATCTTTAGATAAATCAAATATTTGATATGCGATAACCCGAATTGGCTCAGCATTTGCTAACCAAGGTTATGGCATTCAACAAATTCAATGAGGGACACGTATGGTTATGCAGGAAATTCGGGATATTGCACGAGATAACGGCATCAAGCCGGGGAAGTTGAGCAAGGTGATGCTGGTGCGAACGATTCAGGAGAGTGAAGGTAACACTGTCTGTTTTGCGACTGCCATAAGCGGTGAGTGTGAACAGCACGGCTGTCTCTGGCGCAATGATTGTCTGGCGACGGATAAAAAAGGTCTTTGCTCCTGATTTTCAGGCCGTGGAGATTTCTCGTATCGCTGCATTATAAAGTACCAGATATTCCTGGGCACTGTTTTGCCAGGAGAAGTCATGGCCCATACCGGTTAACTGAATGGATTTCCATTTGGTCTTGTTCTGGTAGAGACGAGAGGCACGCGCTAAAGCCTTATACAGATCGCTACCCTTGTCTCCGCTAAAGACAAACCCGGTGGCGGTTTTGGCTGATACGCTGGATTCAGTTGCATCATTAACGGTATCAGCCAGCCCGCCCACGCTGCGTACTACAGGGGGGGTGCCATAGCGCATACTGTACATCTGATTGAGGCCACAGGGTTCAAACCGGGAAGGCATGAGAAAAACATCAGCGCCCGCCTCGATTTGATGCGCCAGGCTCTCGCTATAGCCAATTTTGACTGCGACACGCCCCGCATGCTGCTCGGCAGTCTTCAGCAAGGCGGTTTCAAATTGAGCCTCACCACTGCCCAGCATGGCAAGTTGTACCGGTAGTGATAATATCTCTTTCATCCCATCCAGCAGGATATCCACACCTTTTTGATCAACCAGCCGGCCGACGAAGCCGATTAACAGGGTGTCAGGATCAGTGTCCAAGCCGAGATTCTGTTGCAAAGCCGATTTATTTACGGCCTTGTCAGCGAGGCTGCGACGGTTATAGGTTTCAGCCAGGAAAGAGTCGGTACCGGGATTCCACTCCTTGATATCGATGCCGTTGAGTATGCCGCTGAGTGCGGCGTGGCGATGACGCAACAGACCATCCAGGCCATAACCAAACTCGGGTGTCTGGATCTCACGCGCATAGGACGGGCTAACCGTATTGATCCGATCTGCAAAGACCAGGCCGCCTTTAATAAAAGATAACTGGCCATGATATTCCAATGCGTCAGGGTGCCAGAGTTCCGGGGACAGACCGAGGTCCTGAAATGTCTGGTAGGGAAACGTGCCCTGGTAAGCCAGATTGTGAATCGTAAACACGGTTGCGGGCCGCGGTACCTGGGGAGCAAGCAGGGCAGGGATAAGTCCGGTTTGCCAATCATTACAGTGGACCACATCGGGTTGCCAGTCGAGCCCAAGCTGATTGCTGGCCACTTGGACCACCGCTTCCGCGAAGAGGGTATAGCGCAAGGCATTGTCGGGCCAGGGTTTACCCTCGGGCTCGAGATAGGGGTTGCCAGACCGATCGTATAGCTCCGGGCAATCGACCAGCCAAACGGGTACTCGGGTGCCTGGTAAGTTTCCGGCTAACAGACGCACTGCATGTTGGCGAATACTGAATTCAGCCACGGTTCTTAACCGACCGGCGCGTGTCAGGACATCAGCATAGGCTGGCAGAATGAGTCGAACGTCCTGTTTCAGCCCCAGCAAGGCACGTGGCAGGCTCCCGGCGACGTCACCCAGTCCGCCGGTTTTTATCAACGGATAGGCTTCGCTGGCCGCGAACAATATTCGGTAGGATGTCGGATCGGACATAAGTCAGGAGCTCGGTTTATATCCCTTACCGGGCAATTGTTTATTATGGTCTGGGTATAAAACGGTCAGAAAGAAGCTTAGCATTAATCGGCAGGAGCGATAGGTCTTAAAACCAACCCGGCCAGGGGAGGTACGGTCAGTCGTATGGAATAGGGCCGGCCCATCCAGGGAATTTCCTCCGCCAGCAAATCTCCACCGTTACCCAGGTTACTGCCACTGTAGTAATCGGAATCAGAATTCAGTCCCTCTGTATAGGCACCCGGATAGGGAACCCCGATGCGATAGTCGTAACGGGGTACCGGGGTGAAATTCAGGATGATAATACGGACATCATCCCCCGCGCGGCGCAGGTAGCTCAATATGGATTGGTCGGAATCATGGCAGTCGATCCATTCAAAGCCCTGGGGTTCAAATTCGAATTGATGCAGTGCCGGCGTATCGCGGTACAGGTGGTTCAAATCCCGCACCAGGTTTAGCAGGCCCTGATGGAGGGGGTAGTCAAGCACATACCAATCTAATGCCTGATCAAAATTCCATTCCGTTCCCTGACCGAACTCGCAGCCCATGAACAATAATTTTTTACCGGGATAGGTGTACATGTATGTGTACAACAGGCGCAGGTTGGCGAAACGTTGCCATTCGTCGCCGGGCATTTTGCTCAGCATGGAACCCTTACCATGCACAACCTCGTCATGGGAAAAGGGTAAAACAAAATTCTCACTAAACAGGTAGAGCAGGCCAAAGGTGAGCTGGTCATGGTGGTAACGGCGGTGGACGGGATCCTGGCTCATGTATTGCAGGGTGTCGTGCATCCAGCCCATGTTCCATTTCATGGAAAAGCCCAGACCACCCAGATTTACCGGGCGGGTAACTTGCGGCCAGGCGGTGGACTCCTCGGCAATGACCACGGTTCCCGGATGCTCGGCATGGGTAACAGAATTCAACTCGCGCATGAACTCGATGGCTTCCAGGTTTTCGTTACCGCCGTGTATATTGGGCAGCCAGTCGTGGGGATCGCGGGAGTAGTCGAGGTAAAGCATGGAGGCGACGGCATCCACCCGCAGCCCATCGAGATGGTATTCTTCCAGCCAGAACAGGGCACTGGCGAGAAGAAAATTTTTCACCTCGCTACGGCCGAAGTTATAAATCAGCGTACCCCAGTCACGGTGTTCACCCCGACGCGGATCTTCATGCTCATACAGGGTTGTGCCATCGAAACGTGCTAATCCATGTTCATCTCGCGGAAAATGGGCCGGAACCCAGTCGAGCAAAACGCCAATGTTATGGCGGTGACAATGATCCACGAAATAACGAAAATCATCCGGACTGCCGAATCGGCTGGTGGGCGCAAAATAACCTGTAGTCTGATAGCCCCAGGAGGCATCCAATGGATGTTCAGTAATGGGTAGTAACTCGAGGCAGGTAAAGCCCATGTGTATGGCATATTCCACCAGGCGGTGGGCGAGCTCCCGATAGTTCAGGAAGTGCCCGGAATCATCTCGCTGCCAGGAACCCAAATGTACCTCATATATTGTGCTCGGGGCGTGTAACCAGTTTTTTTCACGGCGTTTTTTTAACCAATCAGCATCCTGCCACTCATATAGTTCAATTGAATGCACTACAGCCGCAGTTTTGGGTCGATCTTCAAACTCCTTACCATAGGGGTCGGCTTTTTCCAGAATGGCGCCGGTTTCCCGGTTACGGATTTCAAACTTATACAGGCACCCAGCGGGTAGTTCCGGGATGAATAGTTCCCAGACCCCACTGGCACCCCGGTTGCGCATGGGGTTAACGCGCCCATCCCAGTTATTGAAGTCGCCAATGATGCTTATACGTTCAGCATTCGGGGCCCAGACGCCAAACAGTATGCCCTGGATGCCATCGACCTCATGGGCATTGGCACCGAGCACCCGGTGGATATGCCAATGGCGCCCTTCACCAAACAGGTACAGATCATAATCGGGAATCTGTGGGCCAAAATTATAGGGATCATAAGCGCTGTGGTTATGACCAGCACTGTCAATCCAGTGCAAACGATAATTACGAGGTAGTTTTTCGTCTGTACCCGTCCATTCGAACAGATCCGTATCCCCGATACGCTGGAGCTCAGGTCCATTTTCGCCCAGGCGCATTTCACGGCAATGAGGACGGAATACCCGGATGGTCTGTTCCTTGCCAACGGTATGGCGACCCAGCACTTCAAATGGGTCATGGTGACGGGCATCCAGGATATGCTGTAGTGCTTGATTGATTTGTGTCATGTATTTAGTTACTGATTGGCGCTAGATTGTTAACAATATAAACAAGAAGTATACTGTTCATTCGATATGGTGACATAGTTTAACGCTTAATGACATATGAAGGGAGGGTATTACCATTCATCCAAATGTCACATCTGCGTGATATCGATCAACTTTGACTTGAAAAAGTCTGAATGACCTTGTTATGTTGCACAGATTGGGTGCAAGGGAAACTAAAATGGATCAGAGACAGTGCATTAAAGTTCTGATTTATGTCCCGGGCTTTCACACTTTCTTCCGTATGATATTTACTCGGGGCAGTTATAATGCTGGCGTATTTTTTGCTGCTTATAATTAACTCTAAGATGTATAAATTAACCAGGTTACAGAGATGAGCCCTCAAGATTCACCACGTTTTGTCAGTCGTCTTACCCGTAATACCCTGGCCCTGATCATGGCGGGTGGCCGGGGTTCCCGTCTCAAGGATCTTACTCGTTGGCGCGCCAAGCCAGCAGTGGCATTTGGTGGGAAGTTTCGCATTATTGACTTTCCATTATCCAACTGTATCAATTCGGGGATTCGGCGTATCGGGGTGCTGACCCAGTACAAGGCACATTCCCTGATTACGCATATTCAAAGAGGTTGGGGGCACTTGCGCGGTGAGTTCGGGGAGTTCGTTGAATTATTACCAGCACAGCAGCGGATTGAAACGTCATGGTATGCAGGGACTGCGGATGCTATTTATCAAAACCTTGATATCATTCGTAACCATGGACCTGAATATGTTTTGATACTGGCGGGCGATCATATTTACAAGATGGACTATGGTACGATGCTCGCCGCGCATGTTGAAAAACAGGCGGATGTCACGGTGGGCTGTATTGAAGTGCCCATTGATCAGGCGCATGCATTTGGGGTCATGGATGTAGATAGTGAAGATCGTGTACTGGAGTTTCAGGAAAAACCATCGCAGCCAAAAGCGAAAATTGGGCGGCCCGATGCAGCACTCTGCTCAATGGGAATATATGTATTCAACAAGGACTTTCTGTTTGAGCAATTAATTAAAGATGCTGATTCACCAAGTTCGAGTCATGATTTCGGCAAGGATATTATTCCTGAAGTTATAAATAAGTATCGTGTCTATGCACATGATTTTCTCGATCAGGAAACCAACGAACAGGCCTACTGGCGCGACGTGGGAACTGTGGATGCATTTTGGGAGGCTAACCTGGAATTGATCGGTGTGACACCAGAGTTGAATTTGTATGATAATAAATGGCCGATCTGGACTTATCAGGAGCAACTTCCGCCAGCAAAATTTATTTTTGACGATGAAGAACGTCGTGGCACAGCGGTCGATTCCATGGTATCAGGTGGATGTATTATCTCCGGTGCCCAGGTGCGGCATTCGTTGCTGTTTTCCAATGTGAAGGTAAATTCGTTTACAACGTTGGAAGATGCTGTGATCTTGCCCGAAGTTGACATCGGCCGGCATTGCCGTATCAAGCGTGCGGTGATCGATAAGGGATGCCAGATTCCGGAAGGTACCGTAATCGGTGAAGACCTGGAAGAAGATGCTAAACGGTTTCATGTTACACCTGGTGGTATCGCCCTTGTAGTACCGGAAATGCTGGGACAACAGCTACATCATGTCCGTTAAGCCGCGTCTCAAAGTCATTCTCTATTGGCATATGCACCAGCCTGAGTATCGGGACCGGCGCAACAATGCCTATCATCTGCCCTGGACGTACCTGCATGCGACCAAAGATTACGTCGATATGGTGGCGCACCTGGAAGCTATCCCGGAGGCTCGTGCAGTAGTAAATTTTGCCCCAACGTTGCTTGAGCAAATTGATGACTATGCCCGGCAACTCAATGAATATTTACACAACAGCACAGCCATTACGGATCCTTTGCTGGCGTCCCTGGCTGAGCCGGTCTTGCCATCATCAGCAGAACAACGGCTGGGATTGTTAAAATGTTGTTTGCGTGCCAATGAAGAACGATTGATAAAGCGTTTCCCTGCATTCGCCCGCCTGGCGGATTATGCTCGCTGGTTACTGAAAAATCCTGAGTCTTTAATGTATGTCTCGGATCAATTTTTGATTGATCTGCTGATGTGGTATCACCTGGCGTGGTTGGGTGAAACGGTAAGACGCAGCGATGTGCGAGTAAAACGCTTGCAAGATAAGCAGGAAATGTACAGTTTGCATGATCGGCGTGAAATGCTGACGATTATGGCCGAGCTACTGGCTGGTGTAATTCCCCGTTATCGGGCTCTTGCCGAAAGGGGGCAGGTGGAATTATCCATGACACCCTATGCGCACCCCATCATGCCGTTACTACTGGATCTGAAAAGTACTCACGAGGCGATGCCGGATGCGCCCTTGCCACATTTGCCCGAGTATCCCGGGGGAGAAGACCGGGTACGTTGGCATATCGAGCAGGGTATCAAGTCGTTCGAGCATTACTTTGGGATCCGACCCTCGGGTTGTTGGCCATCTGAAGGTAGCGTGAGTGAGGCAACTGTGCGCCTGTTGGGTGAATATGGCTTTCATTGGTTGGCAAGCGGTGAAACGGTACTACGTAACAGCCTGGCGACGGCTGCGCCGGCAATCTCCGATAATCAGGAATCATGCATACATAAACCATATCGTTTAATCGATAGTCAGCCGGTTATATATTTTCGGGATGATGGATTGTCCGACCTGATTGGATTCACCTATTCCGAATGGCATGCGGATGATGCAGTAGCGAACCTCATTAGTCACCTTGAGACCATTGTAAAGGAGTGTGAAAACGAGCCCAACCGGGTGGTTTCCATCATCCTGGATGGTGAAAATGCCTGGGAATATTATCCGGAAAATGGTTTTCACTTTTTACAGGCACTTTATCGCGAGTTGGTGGCGCATCCCGGCATAGAGCTAACCACTTACTCCGAATGTATGAAAAATCACAGTAGCGTGACTGACTTACCGCAACTGGTTGCGGGGAGTTGGGTTTATGGTACTTTCTCGACCTGGATAGGTGAGGCTGATAAAAACCGTGGCTGGGATATGCTAGGTGATGCCAAACATACCTTTGATGCTGTAATTGCATCCGGCAAGCTGGATGATGAGCATCGCCGACGGGCTGAAATGCAAATGGCGATTTGTGAAGGTTCAGACTGGTTCTGGTGGTTTGGAGATTACAACCCGTCGGAATCGGTTAATGATTTCGATCACCTTTACCGCTTACAACTCTCCAATCTGTATCAGATCCTGGGAAGTGAGCCTCCGAGTTATCTGTCTGAATCGTTTACCCATGGAACGGGCGCGCCAGCCATGGGTGGTGTCATGCGTACCGGCAAAAAGCAGTAATAGCATGCAACAGTCACAGCGACACAATCCGGTTCTTGCAAAACGCCGGGCTGGAGTATTACTGCATCCTACCTCCTTACCAAGCGCTGACCTTGGGCATGATGCCTATCGCTTTATCGAGTTCCTGGCGGCCAGCGGGATTACGGTCTGGCAGCTATTACCGCTAGGACCAACCCATCCCGATGGTTCCCCCTATCAATGCTTGTCCGTTCATGCCGGTAACCCGCAACTGATCTGTCTTGACTGGCTGGTGGATCGGCACTGGCTGGCCGCAGAGTCTGTACCTGCGAAGTTAACCGCAAAGGCACGACGTAAATGTCTTACCAAGGCGTTTAAGGGTTTTCAGAAACAAGCCGATCCTCAAGTACAGCAGACATTTGAAGAGTTTAAACAGGCCAGGAGCAGCTGGTTGGATGATTATGTTTTGTTTCAGGTTATTCGTGCGCAACAAGGATCAACCTGCTGGTTCGCATGGCCAAAGAAACTACGAGATCGGGATCAACTGAGTCTGGCAGACTTTGTTTCTAAACATGTGGATGCCCTCGAAGAAGAACGTTTTATTCAATATGTCTTTTTTAATCAATGGCTGGAATTACGTGATTATGCTCATCAACATGGCGTGCATTTGTTTGGCGACATGCCGATTTTCGTAGCACATGATAGCGCCGATGTTTGGGCCGGACGGCAAAATTTCCAATTGGACGACTCTGGGCGAAGTTTGGTTGTAGCCGGTGTGCCACCGGATTATTTTTCCGCCACTGGGCAACTCTGGGGTAATCCCCATTATGACTGGAGCCAGATGCAAGCGGATAGATTTACCTGGTGGGTGGAGCGTATGCGGACCCAGCTGGAGTTGTTTGACCTGGTACGGATTGATCATTTTCGTGGCTTTGAGGCTTATTGGGAAATATCCGCAGAGGCGGAAAATGCCATGGGCGGTCATTGGGTCAAGGCTCCCGGCGCCGAGTTATTGCAGCGCTTGTACGACGTGTTTCATGAATTGCCATTGGTGGCCGAGGATCTGGGTATTATTACACCCGAAGTTGAGGCCTTGCGCGATCAATTTGAACTACCGGGAATGAAGATCCTGCAATTTGCTTTTGGCTCTGGATCGGAAAACCCATATCTGCCTCACAATTGTGTTCCCAATAGTGTGATCTATACAGGCACTCACGATAATGATACTACGCTTGGTTGGTATAAAACCTGTGATAGCCATATTCGCGAGATTATGGATGACTATCTCGGTTGTAGTGCTGACGAAGACATGCCCTGGCCGTTAATTCGGGCTGCGCTTGCCAGTGTTGCTCGCTTGGCTGTTCTGCCAATGCAGGATATCCTTGCCCTTGATAGCCGGCACCGGATGAACATACCGGGAACCAGTGAGGGTAACTGGCAGTGGGGCTTCAAGTGGTCGCAATTGCCAGCTGATACTGTTGAACACCTGCGTCATTTGAATAGTCTGTACGGCAGGGTCCCCCAGCCTCATAACTAGATCATCTGGTTACAAGACGGGTCACTCCCCGCACTCAAGACTATTCGGTCAAACCCATATCATATATCCCATCTCCAGCGGATGGCTCAGGTATTTATGATGAGGATAGATGCGGATTTGGTAAGTTTTCAAGCCGCATTCGGATGGCTCAAGGTCCAGGCTAAACGTATGTGTGCTGCCTTCCTGGTGAGTGTGCTGCAGGTGGTGACGTTCTTCAATCGCAAATTCACCCTGGCTATTTTCAACGCCAAGCAAACACTCAACAATAACATCCCCGGGATCCAGACCGTCAAGTTTGGTTTTAACCTGAATAGGCAATACATTCCCATATAACAGTGAAGCTGCTGCCTTGTCCATTCGTTCAATGGTGACTGTATGCCAATGTTGTTGCACTTTTTGCTTCCATTCTGCCAGTTCAGTGGCATTAAGCCGGTTGTTGCTTTTTAACTCACGGTATTGGTCGCGTGCCGGTGCGTAGAACTGTTCAACATAGTCATATACCATGCGCATGGCATTGAAGCGTGGAATACAGGATTTCATTGATTCTTTCGAAATTTGCACCCAGTCACGGGAATAGCCATGTGTTCCCCGGTTGTAGAACATGGGTATAATTTCATGTTCAATGATATCCAGCATATCACTGGCTTCCTGGTAATCCCGGTAAGCGGGATCAAAACTCTGG
>CAJIAB010000305.1_pt1 | contig 20769 bp, 17 predicted proteins | sample 9199081 | NCBI WGS metagenome assembly CAJIAB01 (sample SAMEA7708262, study PRJEB35096) | sediment metagenome | biome: marine neritic benthic zone biome [ENVO:01000025]; feature: sediment [ENVO:00002007]; material: shallow marine sediment [ENVO:03000034] sea grass bed [ENVO_01000059] ... | reverse complement strand
TCGGACGCCATGTGAGCATTAAGAAATTTAAGAACGATTTCCTCATTAACCATCATGTCCTCAACCAAGACGACAACACCGAACGCGCCTTTGCCGATGTGACGAATGATTTGATACCGTTCTTCTATCACCTCACCGGGCTGCAGGCTGGCAGCATCAATGATCTCTGGATTGCTTGAGACAGTCGGGGCGGCGGCTTCGTAAGCACCCTGTGATGGTTGACTGGGTTCAGAAGGAATACTGACCGGATCAGCGCTGGGATCCAGTCGCGCCATGAGGGTTGCCATGGTCTGGTTGGCAAGGTCGGACATGTTGGGATTGGCGCCAACCATGGTGTCGTTCAATACCTGCTGTACCTCTTGGAAATGTTGCTCGTCAGTCAAGCCTTTGAGGGCGTGCATGGCCTCTTTTTGGACTTTTTCATCCTGGTGTTGCAAGGCATCAACAATGGGATCGATAGCCGCACTGTCTTGCAGTTGTGCCAGGGCTTTAATCGCAACTGCAGCAGACTCCGGCTGGGTTTGCAGCATTTCTATCAGAGCTGGCACAGCCCTTTTGTCACCCAGGTTAGTCAGGGCATCAGCAGCCCGTTCCCGCACCCACCAGTCGGGATCCTTTAGGGCATTGATCAGGTGAGTAACGGCACGCTCATCCTTGACCGAGTTGAGAATTTCAACTGCAGTACGGCGTAGAAATTCATCTTTTTCATTGATCATTCCGAGTATGGCTTCGACAACCTTGGGGCCGCCGATTGAACCCAGTGCATCTGCAGCACGCACTTTCACCCACCAGTCTTTGTCACGAATGGCATTCAGTAAATCTTTGATCGCTCGTTCGTCGCCCACCTCATTCAACACTTCCACCGCAGCGCGCCGAATATATTCGGAGTCGTCCTGCAGGATCTCAATCAGGTATTTGACCACTTCAGGGTCTTTAATCTTAATGAGGGTGTCAATGGCCTGTGCCTGAACGGTGAGATCGGGGTCCTTGAGTAACGGCACAATCATGACGGAATCAACGGGAATTTGCATGCCGCCAAGGCCTTGCAGTGCCGCCTGACGAATGGTCTTGTTATTATCATTAATCAGGCGCAGCAGGGCATCTCGTGCCACAGTATTTTTCTTACATCGGGACAAGGCCCTGGCGATATGCAGGCGCATGGCCGGGTCTTTATTAGTAGCATAGGGTGCCAGTTCGGGCACCATCTCCGCGGTGGCGACTGATTCCAGGAGTTTGTACAGAGGTTGACGATTATCCTTGTCGGCCTTATCTAAATATTCCAATAGCGGTTTGATTTTGAGTGACTCTTTTCGTGCCAGCAGGATCTGCACCAGTGCCTGCTTGGGTACATGCGGGTCTTCAAACAGGGAATACAGGCGGTTTGTGTCATACATGGTGCCCTTGGCCAGAGTCCGCATGGTACCGATAACTACACGCTTGTCATCATCGGCGAGACCTTCAACGTACTTAGGCAGGGTTTTGTCAGTCAACAGGCTGACCAGTAAGATATCGATATGGGGATTTTCCGGTGCGTCGACCAGGGCATCCAGCAATTTAGGGATCGCGCCAGCTCCGGTGGATTTCACCAGCTGCATGGCTTCCTTGAGTTCGGCAGGACTGGCGTCCTCCGAATCCACCAGGATGTCGATTGCCTTGTTGACTTTTGATGACCCAAACAGCCCCATCAGGAATTTGACCTTCTAATTAGAATTAGATGTTTCTGTGGTGACTTTGATAATATAGGATTTATTCACCAGGCAAACCTGTTTTTTATCAATATATAGTTTTATAAAACGCGCCCTTTCATGATTCAGATAATCAAACAAACGGGCACGATCAGGTGCAAGCGTTTCCCTTATCTCTCCATCAAATAATGCACCGTCCATCATGGTTAACTGGCAGGGAATGATTTTCTGTTCTGCTTCAGTCGTTGAGGGGGTGTGCTCATATTCTAGTCGAATGATGGCATTACGGTTGTAAAAACAAACTTGCTCGTCATCTTCCCTGTCTAAAACAATAAACGCTTTATCTTTGTTTAATACCTCTATGGGTTCTTCCATGCCGGCGTGGTTGACACTTTGTTCCCGTAGAAAAAGGGAGCCAATGACCTGACCTTCCGGGTGCACCCACATACTGACTTGCCGTTTGATTTTTGGGATTTTTAGTGAATCACTAGCCACTGGTTCTCCTTGACCTTAATTATTCTAGTTTATATATAAAGTATATCCTTGTTACAAACTATATAAAAATATGAGTCATGCAAATATACCCGCAATTAAAAAATGTGATGTAATCGAAAGTAAATAGGGCGATCTCACTATATTGTTAAATGTTTGTAAAATTCAATGGCGGCCATTGAAAATTAAGAATTCTGTAATTGATTTCTCTTTAATCGGTTCTATTCTGGCTTGCATGTTTTGCTTATATGACGCATCTTTTTACTGTTGTCGGTAATTAGTGCTAAAACCTTAAAATGAATTTAACCCTCAATTGCATATTTTTGTGACGCGGTAGCGAAAAATATGGCCGAATTGATTATCCGCCAGGGCCCCGATTCCGGGACCCGTTTCAAGATTGAGCAAGAATTGATTCTGGGGCGCTCCAGCCACAGCCGAGCAAACGATCCGAAATTTTTTCGTCTTTCCGATGCCGAAATCAGCCGGCAGCATATGCGGATCTTCCAGAATGGCGAGGGATATTTTGTTGAGGATCTTCACTCCACCAATGGCACGCTGCTGCGTGGTAAATTCCTGCAGCCAGGTGAAGCACAGGAACTCAAGGATGGCGATGAATTGTTTCTGGGAAATAGCCAGGTCGTATTCCGTTTGCGAGAAGTTCCTGCAACACAATCGAGTGAGGTGGATTTTGATCTGGCGTCAGTAAAAACAGGCCAGGTACGCACCGGCGAACTGCATGTCCTGTCTAAAGACGATGACCAGCCTGATGTCAGTATGATCGTGGATGCTTCCCAGATCCTGATGCAATTGCGTGACAAGGTATCCGGGGATGCCGAACTGAACAAAGAGTTGGTTAAACGCATGCAGGCCATGATCCAGGTGAGTATTGCCCTGGGGGCGATTACAGACCTGGATGAATTATTAGCCAAAATCATGCAACTGATTTTTGAAATATTCGAAAGGGCGGATCGAGCCTTCGTGGTCGCTTATAAGGCCAAAACCAATCAGTTTCATCCGTTGATCATACGAAACCGTGGCAGCGAAATTCCGCCTGGAGAGGACATCGCCTTATCACGCACCATCATTAACCAGGTACTGGAACAGAAACACGCATTGCTGTTGATGGATGCCCTGGGTGATCAACGGTTCAGTAACCATGATTCTATCCAGGATCTGTCGATTCGAAGTGTGATGTGCGCGCCCTTACTTTACGAAAATGATGTGCTCGGCCTGATTCAGATCGACACCCGTCAAAGTTCCAATGTCTTTACGGCTGAGGACCTGGAGGTGCTTACCGGTATTTCCGCCCAGATGGCGATTTCCATGAAGAATTCCCAACTCTATCAGGAGATCGAAGGTTTATTTGAAGGATTCGTCACTGCTTCAGTGCAAGCTATTGAAGCACGGGATCCGAGCACTGCGGGCCACTCTTTTCGGGTGGCGGATCATACCGAGCAGTTGGCGATGGCCGTGGATCGGACCAACGACAATGGCCTAAGTGACATCACATTCAGTCGCGAGCAGATACAGGAAGTTCGTTATGCGGCATTGTTGCATGATTTCGGTAAGGTAGGCGTTCGAGAACATATCCTTACCAAGGCCAAAAAACTCTATCCCCATGAGATGGCGGAACTCAAGCTGCGTATCAAGTATGCCAGAGCCTGTCTGGAGCGGAAGGCGTATAAGGACTCAGTCGATCTGTTTCTAAAGGGAGGCTTATCTCCCGATGAGTTCCAGCTGCGGCAGAACCAGTTGGACGAAAAGCTGCAGCAGGACATTGCCCGCTTAAATGAATTTCTTGTGATGATCCTGGAAGTGAATGAACCGGAACACCTGTATGATAAAAATACCGGCCGTCTCCACGAAGCTAATGACTATCGTTTTCTTGATCAGGATGAGCAGGAAATCCAGTTGCTGACTGATTTTGAATTCTCAGTGCTGAGTTTTTCACGTGGCAGCCTTAACCCCGAGGAGCGACGAGAAATAGAATCTCATGTCAGTCACACCTTTGATTTTCTAAGCTTGATCCCCTGGACCGGGCAATATGAAGGCATTCCTGACATCGCCCACGCTCACCACGAAAAACTTGACGGAACAGGCTACCCGCAGGGGTTGATGGCCGATCAAATTCCAGTGCAGTCCAGGATTATGGCGATTGCGGATATCTATGATGCCCTGACCGCCGGTGATCGTCCATATCGCAGCGGTGTGCCTACGGAAACGGCACTGCAGGTTATCGAGAATGAAGTGAAGATTGGAAAGTTGGACGAGCAGATGTTTCGTGTTTTTGTTGAGTCCGAGTCATATAAATTGCGCGAGAATTAATTTTCTTACTTTAATTCAGAACATTCTACCCCCGGAGGTGTAACGCTGACGCCAGTAGTCATCCTTCAAACTGGCGATGGAGACGCGTTTACCGGACGACGGGGCATGAATGAATTTACCCTTACCCAGATAGATCCCCACATGGGTTACATAGCGTTGTTTGTGGGTACGGAAAAACACCAGGTCGCCCGGACGCAAAGCCTGACGATTAATAGGCAGGGCGGCGCGATATTGCTCGCCGGTCGTGCGTGGCACTTCGATCCCGGCCTGGTTATGCGCGTATTGCACTAAACCACTGCAGTCAAAGCCTCGTGTGGGTGAACTTTCGCCATACTGGTAGGGTACCCCCAACATGCTGCGGGCGGCCTCGATAACTTCCTGACGTTCCACTGACTTGACGGTGGGACGGTAGGGTTTGCTGCCACAAGCGCCCAATAGCAGACTGAGCAGCAATAACCCGCTCACCCATCCGGTTCTGGTTTGATATTGAAAGGACATCGCATCCTTGTATTCTTGATTAGCCTATTTATTATTTTTAGCCTAATTAAGGTAATAAATCAATAAAAATCAAACTAATCAAATAGTTCCATAAATATTCTAATGTGATTAATCAGGCATAAATCACTGATATCTGGACCTGGATCAATTCAGGGTCAAGAACCCTGATCCAGAACACTAATTTTGCACTCAAGTTCAGTCTATGGGTGACCGATGACTAGAATTACGACGTGGGTCGCATCGAGCCGGATCCTGAGGCGGTATAAAGTTGACCGACAACCGCTTCGTAGATGCTGCCATTAAACTCCTTCTAGCCACTAATAACGAATAAAGGATTATCGTCAATATGGATTTACCCTTCCTGATTCTGCTTGCGGTCGTTGTGGTCCTGGTCTTCTTCAGCATCTTCATATACAACAATCTGGTAACCCTCAAACACAGTGTTTCAAAGTCCTGGTCAAACATCGATGTGCTATTGAAGCAACGCCACGATGAATTACCCAAACTGGTCGAAGTCTGTAAGCAATACATGCAGTATGAACAGGAGACGCTGGAAAAAATCACCCAGGCCCGTTCGGCGGTGATGGAAGCGCGCAGCGGAGGTGACCTTAAGCAACTGGGACAGGCGGAATCCCAACTGCGAACGGGATTGGGTCATTTATTTGCCTTGGCGGAAAATTATCCGGAACTGAAAGCCAATAACAGTTTTCAGCAGTTGCAGGGGCGAATTACCCAATTGGAAAACGGCATCGCGGACCGGCGCGAAGTTTATAATGAGGCTGTGAACATCAATAATGTCCGGATTGAACAGTTTCCGGATGTGATCATCGCCCGTATTCTTAACTTCAAGGACTTTTCCCTGCTGGAATTCACTGAAGAAGAGAAAAGCGACGTAAATATACAGTCCCTGTTTAATGGTTAAAATGACGGCAAAATCAGTCCCGGATAACTTCAGCCCCAATTCACACTTCGATAATTTTTCAAGGCATCTTCACAAAATCATTGGGCGGTTAGGGTAGAATGAAGTCAATTGATAAGTTGATATTCATCCATGCCGAAAAAGTCTTCCCGTCGTCGCAAGCCCATAGCCAGCCATAAAAGTCGGCGAAAAAAGGCTCCCACCAGGAAAAAACGTCCCCCAAGGCGTAAACCGCTTACCGGTTGGCGACGTTATGTAAACTGGCGCACTATCCTGCTCGGCGGTCTGGTGCTGTCCGTGGCGTGGGTGATCTATCTCGATGTGGTTATCCGGGTCCAGTTCGAGGGTAAACGTTGGGCTTTGCCGGCACAGGTATTTGGACGTCCGCTGGAATTGTATGCGGGTGCGACAATGTCACCACAGGCATTTCGTGAGGAACTGGAGCAGCTCGGATATCGTTATGCTTACCGGGTCAGCGAGCCTGGGACTTTTTCTCAGAGTGGCGGCAATTTCCGGCTATACCGCCGCGCATTTCATTTCTGGGATGGCGATGCGCAGGCCCAACTCATGGATGTGCGATTCGGCGATGGCATGGTGCAAGCCGTGCAGAATGTGGACGACGCTTCAGACCTGGATATCATCAGACTGGAACCACCCAGGGTGGGAGGAATATATCCTTCCCATCGTGAAGACCGCGTTTTGGTCAAATTAGATGACGTGCCGCCCTTGTTACCCAAGGGTCTGGTGGCGGTAGAGGATCGTGAGTTCTATCAGCATCATGGGGTCGCACCACGGGCTATTGCACGCGCCGTTTTAGCTAACTTGAAAGCCGGCGCCACGGTGCAGGGTGGCAGTACCATGACCCAGCAACTGGTGAAAAATTTCTTTTTAAGTAATAAACGCAGCCTGTGGCGCAAGGGCAATGAAGCCATTATGGCGGTGTTACTGGAATGGCATTATGACAAGGACGAAATTCTTCAAGCTTACCTGAATGAAATCTATCTCGGCCAGGAAAAGAGTCGTGCGATTCATGGATTTGGCCTCGCCAGCCACTATTATTTTGACCGCCCCTTACAGAAATTGACCTTATCGCAGGTCGCAACACTCATTGCCCTGGTAAGAGGACCCTCTTATTACGATCCCGTGCGACATCCGGAACGGCTGCGTAAACGTCGCAATCTGATCCTCGACATAATGGCGGAGCAGGCTGTTATCACCAAAGCCGAGGCTAACCAGGCAAAAACATCCGGTCTGGGAATTGCCAGGGGTCGAGCTGGGGACACGCGTTACCCTGCATTTATGGAACTGGTTCGTCGCCAGTTACAACGGGATTATCGGAAGGAAGATTTAACCTCCGAAGGTTTACGCATATTCACGACCTTTGATCCGCGGGTACAGCAGGCATCCGAACAGGCCCTGCGTCGCCGTGCCCAGCTGCTGGATATGCAGCGGAACCTGCAGGGTCAGTTACAAGGCGCGGTCGTGGTGACGGATACCACCAGCGGTGAAGTGCTGGCAGTGGTTGGTGATCGTGAGCCGCGCTACGCGGGCTTTAACCGTGCCCTGGATGCCCAGCGTCAGATCGGTTCCTTAATCAAACCGGCGGTGTATCTGACAGCTCTGGAGCAGTCAAACAAGTACACGCTGGCGACAAGCCTGAATGACTCGCCGATACGGCTACAAGGGCAGGATGGCACGATCTGGTCCCCGAAAAATTATGATGGTAAGTCCCATGGCACGGTGCCGTTGTATTCTGCGCTGGTCCATTCCTATAACCAGGCAACCGTTCGTTTGGGTATGGACCTTGGGTTTGAACCTATAGCAGATACCTTGCAGCGGCTGGGTGCTGAACGAGAGATCCCGGCATATCCCTCCATGCTGCTTGGTGCCGTCGGCTTCACACCCTATGAAGTGACTGGCTTATATCAGACTCTGGCTTCGGGTGGCTTTCATACGCCCTTACGGGTCATTCGTGAAGTCATGACTGTCGATGGTGAACGCTTGCGCCGTTTCCCGCTTGAGGTGGAGCAGGTCGTCGATCCCACTCATGTCGCGGTGTTGGTGAGTGCGCTGCATGAAGTGACTAAAACCGGCACGGCACGTAGTCTGCAAAATCACCTACCAGTGGGCTTGAATGTCGCCGGCAAAACCGGAACCACCAATGATCAAAGGGATAGCTGGTTCGCCGGCTTTAGTGGTGAACATCTGGCTGTGGTCTGGCTGGGTCGGGATGATAATCAACCGACCGGCTTGACGGGCAGTAGTGGGGCTCTCACAGTCTGGGCTGATATCATGGGCCATATACCGACACGCTCATTACCCGCGCCGGTCACGGATAAAGTGGCATACTACTGGATTGACCAGTCCAGTGGCTTATTAAGCGATGCCAATTGCGAGGGGGCTATCAATCTGGCATTTATTGAAGGTACGGCCCCGCAAGAACACTCCGCCTGTCGCGAGTCGCAAACTGACTCCGGGAGTTGGTTCAAAAACTTGTTCAATCGATGACATGAAACCGCATGATGCATAGAAAACTTGTTGGAATAACCCTGCTGCTATTAGCAGGTTGTAGTGTTTCACCACCGCAACCCGATGGCCAGCAAGGTTTTGAGGTAGAACCGGTGGCGGCGGATCAACCGCAAATCAGGCCATCACCTCAAACGAGTAAAGCCGCCCTGGCCCTGTTAGCGAAAGCCCGGCAAGCGGCCAACGAAGGGCGTTTGAGTGTCGCGGAAGCGCAACTGGAACGCGCCTTACGGATAGAGCCGCAGAATGCTGTTTTGTGGCATTACATGGCCAAATTACGTTTACACCAGGGACAACTCAGTCAGGCCGCCGGTCTCGCTGCCAAGTCCAATAGTCTGGATCAGGGCAATTCGGAATTGCAGGCTAACAATTGGCGTATTATTGCCCAAGCCCGCTATCAGAAAGGGGACAAGCCAGGGGCCGAGGCAGCGCAACGTCGCGCGGAGCAACTGCTTGAATAACAGCAGACAAATACCCGGTGCAGTATACTTCTCACCCGAACCTATAACCCAACTAACCACTACATCGTTTTTTTCACTTGCTTTCAGCCACTGACATACTCGGTAGCAACGGACAGCTTGCGCAGCAACTGGAGGGATTTGCTCCCCGTCGTGTGCAACAGGAGCTGGCGGAAGCCGTCTCCGACGCACTGACACACAAATCAATTCTGGTGGCGGAGGCCGGTACGGGAACGGGCAAGACCTTTGCGTACCTGGTACCGGCCATGCTTTCGGGGCAAAAGGTGATTATTTCCACCGGCACCAAAAACCTGCAGGACCAGTTATTCAAGCGGGATGTGCCGGTGGTGCGTGACGCACTCGCTGTGCCGGTCAGTGTGGCGTTGTTAAAAGGCCGGGGCAATTATCTTTGCGTGCATCGCCTGGCATTGGCGGAGGCAGGGCGCTATACCTCACACGAGCAGGCTGACAAGGTTCGGCGTATACGAAACTGGGCCGGGCGGACTCACAACGGGGATATTGCCGAGTGTAGCGATATCAGTGAGAGCGATATAGTGTGGGCGCAGGTGACCTCCAACAGTGAGAATTGCCTGGGGCAGGAGTGTCCTTCCTTTGATGACTGTCATTTGATTAATGCCCGCCGGGCTGCCCAGGCTGCGGACATCGTGGTGGTGAATCATCATCTGTTGCTATCCGATATGGCCCTGAAGGAGGAAGGTTTTGGTGAGCTGTTGCCGGCTGCCGATGCCTTTATTATTGATGAGGCCCATCAACTTGCCGATGTGGCATCCAATTTTTTTGGGCAGGCGATCAGTGGCAATCAATTGTTGGAACTGGCGCGTGATATCGACACCGAGTTTCGACGTGACATCAACGAAGGTGACGAAATCATCCGCGCTACCGAGCAGTTACAAAAGCAGGTGCGTGACCTGCGTTTAGCTTTTGGCCAGGCCCAGCGGCGGGCCGCCTGGTCGGAAGTCAGTCAGCAGTCAGATATTCAGGCGTTGGTGACGGCGGTTGAGGAACAGTTGGAATCGATCCAACGTATACTCCATCCCCTGGCTGAACGCAGTAAGGGCCTGGAAAGTTGTGAACGCCGCTGTGCCGATTTGCTCGCCACGTTTATTGCACTCACCGGCGAGTGTCCTGAGGACCATATTCACTGGTTTGAAACCCACAAACGATCCTTTTCCCTGCATCTTACCCCGCTGAGTGTTGCCGACTATTTTCAAAAGCAGATGCTGGAAGTGTCAGCGGCCTGGATATTCACCTCGGCCACCCTGGCGGTAGGCAAAAGCTTTAGCCATTTTACCGATCGCCTGGGCTTACAGGAGCTGACCAGTGCGCAATGGGAAAGTCCGTTTGACTATGCCGAGCAGGCGCTTTTTTATGTACCCAAAGGGTTGCCGGAACCCAGCGCATCTGCTTATACCGAGGCAGTCATCAAGGCGGCGCTACCCGTCCTGGCCGCCAGTGAGGGACGCGCCTTTCTGTTGTTTACCAGTTACCGCGCCTTGACAGAAGCAGCGACATTATTGAATGAACAGGCAGACTACCCGCTGTTTGTACAGGGGGACGCACCTCGCGATATTTTATTACATCGCTTTCGCAATACGCCCCATGCCGTCTTATTGGGGACCAGCAGTTTCTGGGAAGGTGTGGATGTGCGCGGTGAGGCGCTTTCATGTGTGATCATTGATAAATTACCGTTTGCCTCACCCGGGGATCCGGTATTAAAAGCCCGTATCGACGCTATGCGTAAAATGGGGATAAATGCCTTTATGGAATATCAGTTACCGGATGCGGTGATAGCACTCAAACAGGGTGCCGGACGACTGATCCGGGATGTGCATGATCGTGGTGTACTGATGATTTGTGATCCCCGTTTGTTGAATAAACCCTATGGTCGATTGTTTCTCGACAGCCTGCCACCCATGGCCCGGACACGGGATCCACAGCAGGTTGAGAAATTTTTTGCGCAGCAAGCTGATGCCACCAAGAGTCGGAGTACGGTGGCGTGAAACTGTTAGCCATAGATACCGTGACGGAAGCCTGTTCGGTGGCGTTATGGCTCGATGGTGAAGTCCACGAGCGGTTTGAGATCGCGCCGCGTCGACACACGACCTTGGTTCTACCCATGGTACAGCAACTGCTTGCGGATAGCGGCATAAGTCTGGCCCAACTCGATGCCCTGGCCGTGGATCGTGGGCCGGGCTCGTTTACCGGCGTGCGTATTGGCACGGGCGTCGTGCAGGGCCTGGCGTATTCAGTGGATTTACCGGTGGTGCCTGTCTCCAGCCTGGCGACATTGGCACAAGCGGTGTGGCTAAAGCTGCGCCATGAAAATGTTCTGGCATTGATTGATGCACGAATGCAGGAAGTATATTGGGCGCACTATGAATTTCAGGGCAAGGCAATAGTCACAACGGGTGAAGAACAGGTAGGTCCCGTTGAGCAGGTATTGATGGGTAACGGGCCGGTAATTTATTGTGTCGGCAGTGGCAGCCGGCAATACCAGGATCAACTGCAATCCCGGCCGGGTTGCCAGATCGTGGAAGATAGTACGTTTGATTTTCCCCATGCAGCGTTTTTAGCCGGGCTGGCCGCCAATGCTTATGAGCGCAATGAGGTTGTGAGTGCCGATCAACTTGAGCCAATTTACCTTCGTAATCAGGTGGTACAGAGCAAGTCTGCATTATAAACACGAGTTATCAGGATGATACCGGGTTAGGTGATTTTGCTGCGGTTTTCGACTACCATTTCCTCCCATAAAACGTGTTCATTTATTTTCAGGTGATCGTATGTTGAACCTCAGATCCATTTTTGTACTTTTTCTGCTGGCAACTACAATTGCATGGGCTGAAGAAACGGCGGCACCGTCTGGGACAGAGGCGACAACTGCCACACCTCCACCGGTTGTTGAGCCGAGTGTCTATGTAAAAAAGGTAAAAGGGGAATTTTCTGCTACCTATAAAAAGGTATTTACCGCGCTTGAGAACAACGGTTATTTCGTGGTGTTCGAACCCAATATTGGTAAGAATCTGTCAAATTTCGCCCAACGTTGGGGCAAAAATTATAACAAGAATGATTTGGACGCTATTCGCAGCCTGGTGTTCTGCAATGCCTGGTATGCGAATGAAGTGAGTAACATGGATCCCGATATGCTGGCCTTGTGTCCCCTGCATATTACCTTGACGCATAAGAAAGGCGTAACTTCGATATTATTTGTACGTCCCAGTCAGATAGCGGCTGACAGTCCGGCAAAAAAGGTCGTTACGGAACTGGAACTGGATGTGATTCGAGCTGTCGAGCAGGGCTTCATTCCCTGATCAGGTTAAAAGATTCTTGAGGATTTGCTGGTAAATTTCTGACAAGGTTTCCAGCTCATCAACTGCAACATGCTCATCCACTTTATGGATGGTCGCGTTTAGCGGCCCCAGTTCCAGTACCTGAGCCCCGGTCGGTGCGATAAAACGACCATCCGAGGTGCCGCCACTTGTAGAAAGTTCTGTGTCATAACCGCAGATGGTTTTGATTGCGGCTTGCGTCGCATCGACGAGTTCTCCCTTTGGTGTCAAGAACGGTTGGCCGGAGAGTTGCCAGTCGATGTGGTAATCCAGTTGATGCTTTTGCAGCACAGATTCCACTTCGCTTCGAAGCTCGGCATCGGTGACTTCGGTAGAGAAGCGAAAATTGAATAATACCGTCACGTCGCCGGGAATGACATTGGTCGCGCCGGTACCCGCCTGAATGTTACTGATCTGAAACGTGGTCGGCGGAAAAGAATCATTGCCGTTGTCCCACTGCATGGCCACCAGCTCCGCCAATACGGGGGCAATCAGGTGCACGGGGTTGTTAGCCAGATGGGGGTAGGCCACGTGGCCCTGTGTCCCTCTAATAGTGAGCGTTGCCCCAAGGGAACCCCGTCGTCCGTTCTTGATGACATCAGCCACCTTATCCGAACTGGTGGGCTCACCGACCAGACACCAGTCGATGGCTTCGTTACGGGCCTGTAACCATTCGACGACTTTCACTGTACCTTGTGTGGCTGGGCCTTCCTCATCACTGGTGATTAAGAAGCCAATCGAGCCCTGGTGATTGGGGTGCTGCGCGAGAAAACGTTCGGTGGCAGTGACCATGGCAGCCAATGAGCCTTTCATATCAGCGGCACCACGGCCATACAACAGGCCATTTTCTTCAGTAGGTGAAAAAGGCGGATGGCGCCAATCGCTTTCCGGTCCTGGTGGTACCACATCCGTATGGCCGGCGAAGACAAACAGCGGACCTTCAGTACCGCGCCGGGCCCAGAGGTTATCCACCTCTCCGAAACGGAGGTGATCAATAGAAAACCCGAGCACCTCCAGGTGCCTGGCCATGATCGGTTGGCACCCGGCATCTTCAGGTGTGACCGATTGGCGGGAGATTAAATCCCTGGCGAGATTGAGCGTGTCAGACATAGTTTATGTTTTAACCAAACAGGTCTTGATAGTCAGCGTCGTTAAATCCGACATGGACCCGGGATTTCATTTCCAACACCGGACGCTTAATCAGGGTTGGTTCGGCCTGCATCAACTTGAGTGCGCGAGCCTGGTTTAATTCGGTTTTATCCTTATCAGGCAGTTTACGCCAGGTTTGGCCGCGGCGATTCAACAGGGTCTCCCAGCCGACCACCGTCGCCCAGTGCTTGAGCTGCTTCGCAGTGAGGCCATCCTTGCGAAAATCATGAAACCGGTAGTCAACATCGTGGGAGGATAACCATTTGCGTGCCTTGCGCACAGTATCACAGTTGGCAATGCCGTACAGGATGGTCATTAAATGTCGCGCAACAGTTCATTAATGCCAACCTTGCCGCGGGTCTTTTCATCCACCTGTTTGACGATGACAGCGCAATAAAGGCTGTATTTACCATCCTTGGAAGGCAGATTGCCGGATACCACCACGGAACCAGCCGGAATGCGTCCGTAGGTGATTTCATCCGTCATCCGATTGTAGATACGGGTACTTTGACCGATATAGACACCCATCGAAATCACCGAGCCTTCCTCCACGATCACACCTTCGACCACTTCAGAGCGTGCCCCGATAAAACAGTTGTCTTCAATGATGGTTGGTGCGGCTTGTAGCGGTTCCAGCACACCACCGATACCCACGCCGCCGGAGAGATGCACATTTTTGCCAATCTGGGCACAGGAGCCGACGGTGGCCCAGGTATCCACCATGGTGCCATTATCCACATAGGCACCGATGTTCACATAGGAAGGCATCAATACTACGCTGGGGGCAATGAAGGCACCCTTACGCACCGTGGCGGGCGGTACTACCCGCACCCCTTCGTTGCGAAATTCACGGGAGTTGTAATCGGAATACTTGGCCGGCACCTTGTCATAATAATTGGTAAAACCGCCTTTCATAAACTGGTTATCGTGAATCCGGAATGACAGTAATACGGCTTTCTTTAACCATTCGTTGACCACCCAGTCACTGTTTTGTTTTTCCGCCACCCGGGCCTCGCCCTTGTCCAGCATCTGGATGGCTTCGGTAACCGCTTCTTTTACAATGGTATCAACACTGCGCGGGGTGATCTCGGCGCGGTTTTCAAAGGCGTTTTCAATAATGGTCTTAATGTCGCTCATGCAAGGTTTCTCCAGTAAGGCGCGGCTGTCATATTGGCCGCTATTATAGCGAACAGAAAAAGGATTAGCTTATGGATTCGACATAGGCACGAATGCGCTTCGCCGCTTCGATACATTCGTCAAACTCCGCCACCAGTGCCATGCGAAGTCGCTGCTGGCCAGGGTTGATCCCATCAACTGTGCGGGACAGGTAACTTCCGGGTAGCACAGTAACGTTTTGTTGGGCGTAGAGTTCGCGCGCGAACTCCGTGTCGGCAATCGGGGTTTGTGGCCAGAGGTAGAAACCGGCAGCAGGGCGTTCGACATCCAATACCGGCTGCAGGATCTCCAGGACGGCATCAAATTTAGCACGATATTGATGACGATTGACCACCACATGACTTTCATCTTGCCAGGCCTGAATACTGGCGATCTGGTGATGCGGTGGCATGGCACAGCCGTGGTAGGTGCGGTACTTCAGAAAACGCTTCAACACCGTAGCATCGCCTGCTACAAAGCCTGATCGAAGTCCCGGTAAATTGGAACGTTTCGACAGGCTGTGGAATACCACACAACGCCGGTAATCCACATGACCGGCTTCGGCGGCAGCCTGCAACAGGCCTACCGGGGGGTGTTTCTCATCAAAATAGATTTCTGAATAGCACTCATCGGAGGCAATGATGAAGTCATATTTTTCCGCCAATGCAATCAATCGTTGCAGTGTGGCACTGTCGACCACCGCACCGGCAGGATTTCCAGGGGAACATAGATACAGCAACTGACAGCGTTGCCAGGTTTCCGCGCTTACACTGTCGAAATCCGGTACAAAACCGTTTTCGGCCAATGTATTCAGGTAAACGGGTTCAGCCCCGGCGAGCAGGGTGGCGCCTTCGTAAATCTGGTAAAACGGATTCGGCATAATCACACAGGCGTCATGCCGACGGTCAACCACGGCCTGGGCAAAGGCGAACAGGGCTTCGCGGGTGCCGTTTACCGGCAGGACATGCTGCTCGGGATCGAGGCTGTCAACAGGCAGCCGAAAACGCTGCGTCAGCCACTCGGCAATGGCCATGCGTAAATTGATCTGGCCTTTGGTCATGGGGTAGCGGGATAAACCATCCAGCGCTCCTTGTATGGCCTCAATCACAAAACCGGGTGCCGCATGTTTCGGCTCGCCGATCGAAAGGGCAATCGGCGCCAACTCGGCAGGGGGAGTGATGCCTTGCTTGAGGTCGGCGAGTTTCTCGAACGGGTAAGGATGTAACTTGTTGAGATCCGGGTTCATATTGTTATCAAAAACGAGTATGTTCGTTGTTCATTGTGCCGCAAGAAACAGGCAGTAAATTGCCAGCCCACAAAAAAGATGCAGAGTATAGACGAATCGATGCCGGCGACAAAACCACACCAGCTTTATGCCATTCTTAGCCTGTTATTGGCGGCAACCCTGTGGGGTGTTTTCTGGTACCCGTTGCGTTTGCTGGAACAACACGGCCTGCACGGTCTATGGAGCACTTTACTGATTTATTGCGGCACCCTGCCTACCATGTTGTTGCTGATGCGTGGCCACTGGGGTGAATTTATCAAGGCACCCTGGATGTTACTGGCAATCGCTTTGGTCAGTGGGTGGTGCAATACCGCGTTTATTCTGGCGGTATTGGAAGGCAATATTGTGCGGGTGCTATTGCTGTTCTACCTTTCGCCATTGTGGGCGACATTGATGGGTTGGTTAATCCTGCGCGAGCAGTTGCAACGTGACTCATTGTGGGTGTTGGCCTTGGCCTTGGCCGGGGCCGTTATCATGTTATGGCATCCCGAGAGCGGGATGCCCTGGCCACAGCAACAAGCTGATTGGTTAGCGCTTTCCTCGGGATTCAGTTTTGCCCTGGTGAATGTGCTGGTGCGCAGCACCCAGAATGTTTCGGTGTATACGAAAACCACCAGTGCCTGGTTGGGTGTCATCGTGGTTGCCGCGCTATTGATTATGATCACCGGTCGTTCACTGGGGGACGCATCCAGCTATACCATCAGCAGTGCCCTGGTGCTTGGTGCGCTGGTGCTGGTGGTGATGACCCTTTCGGTAGTGTATGGCGTGACCCACTTGCCGATATATCGATCGGCGGTCATTTTATTATTTGAAGTCGTGGCCGGGGCGGTTTCCGCCCAACTCCTGACCGACGAGGTGGTGTTGCTGCGTGAATGGGTTGGAGGCGGCTTTGTGATTCTGGCGGCCTATCTATCCGCCCATGCACAGATTAAATCCTGAACGAGCCAGTTAAACATGTTTAAAATTAGCGGTATACAGCATGCCAGTTTCATTATTGCGGATCTGGACCGCGCGCTTGATTTTTATCACGGCGTACTGGGGATGGCGATCGTCCCGGATCGACCAGATCTGGATTATCCCGGAGCCTGGCTGCAAATCCAACAGCAGCAAATTCATCTATTGCAATTATCCAACCCGGATCCGGTAGAAGGCCGACCGCAACATGGCGGGCGTGACCGGCATGTGGCTTTTGGCACCAGCAATCTGGATTCACTGGTAGCCAGGCTCAAGACTGCGGGAATCACCTATACGCTGAGCCGTTCCGGTCGGCGTGCCTTGTTTTGTCGTGATCCGGATGGCAATGCGCTGGAGTTTATTGAAACGACGGATTAGTGCGGGGGTATTGATACGTTCTGCGACACAGTTTTGTTTCACAATGCGGCTGCCGAGACAGAGCCCGTCATGACGAGATGGCTTCAGTCAGGGTGTTCGTCGCTCAGGTAGTTGGTAATAGACCGTTCAAGACACTTGAGTTGAGACGGGTCTTGTATTGGTTGGTCGCTTTTATCGGTGATATAAAAAATATCTTCCGCCCGTTCACCAAAGGTGGCAACCCGGGCATTGCTTAACTGAATTTCACAATCATGCAATGCACGGGCAATTCGTGACAACAATCCAGGCCGGTCAAGGGCTTTTACGTGCATTTCAGTGCGGCCAAGCGTTTCATGTTGTTCGAACTCCACCTGGGTGGGGAATTTAAAATGTTTGATTTGACGTGCTAACTGGCGTGAAACTTCAGGGATGGTTTCCAGGGGATGTGTGATATTTTCCTGCAACAGTTCCAGCAGGTGAATGGATTGATTACTTTCCCCCAATGGTTGATATTCGTGATTGGCGACCAGGAATGAGTCAAGTGAATAACCGTCACTGGTGCTGAAGATTCGCGCGTCCAGAATAGTGACATTACTGCGCTCCAGCAGGGAAGTGGCTTGCAGGAAAAGGGTGTCGTAAGTCCGGGTATAGATAAACAGTTCCGTCCCGCCGCGCTTGGGTATATCCCGCATTAAGACCACTGCCTGATCCGGATCTTCCTGTGACAGAATAGCCTCGGTGTGCCAGACGATTTCCTCGGGTAGAAAGCGTAGAAAATATTCATCGCCGAGTTTGCTCCACAGTTCATTAATAGATTGCTTGGTATGCTTGCCATGCTTGAGTAACTGGCTTGCCTGTTGGCGAGTGTCTTCTATTTGTTCAGATTGCAAGACTGGACTGTGCAAACCCTGGCGGTAAGCCTGGCGCGTGGCATCATAGAGTTCTTTCAATAAGGCACCTTTCCAGGAATTCCAGACCTTGTCACTGGTGGCACGAATGTCGGCTACCGTGAGCAGGTAAAGATAATCAAGTCGTGATTTGTTGCCTACCTGGCACGCAAACTCATGGACCACCTCAGGATCACTGATGTCCTTGCGCTGGGCCGTGGAGGACATCATGAGATGGTTCTGTACCAGCCAGACAACCAGCTTGGTATCATAATCACTCAGCCCATGATGCCGACAAAACACTTCCGCATCGAGCGCGCCGAGGACGGAATGGTCACCGCCGCGTCCCTTGGCAATGTCATGATAGAGGCCGGTGATTAACAGCAACTCCTGTTTCGGAATGGTCTTGATCAATTCGCTACAAAACCGGAATTCATGGGAAAACGCAGGAACCGTAAAACGTCGAATATTACGAATCACCATCAATGTATGTTCATCAACCGTGTAGACATGGAACAAGTCATGTTGCATCTGACCGACGATACGGCCGAACTCAGGAAGATATGCGGCGAGAATACCGTAACGGTTCATGCGACGTAGTTCGTGGGTGACACCGCTTGTTTGACGCATGATTTCCATGAACAAGCTGCGATTACGCAAATCCTCACGAAAGCTGGCATCAATTAAATCCCGGTCCTGCCGAATCAGGCGAATCGTATTGGCGCGCACCCCTTTCAACTCGCGATGCTGTTCCAGCAGCAGAAAGATTTCCAGCAGCGCAAACGGATAATGCTTGAAGATTTTTTCATGCCTGACTTCGAGAAACCCCTTGCGCGCCTGAAAACGTTTGTTGATTTCGACCGGTTCGCCGGGATCATCGTGGTAGAGAATTTCTTCCTGAAACAACTGCAACAGCATTTCATTCAGACGACTCAGTTCCATCACCATGCGGTAGTACTGCTTCATGAACTGCTCGACTGCAAGTCTTTGTGGGGTATCCCGGTAACCAAATTGTTTGGCCAGGACGCGTTGATGATCGAATAACAGACGATCTTCTCGCCGTCCGGCCAGCACATGCACCCCGAAGCGTACCCGCCACAGGAAGGCCTGGCCTTCCCGTAATAACTGGTATTCATCCCGGGTGAGGAAACCATGGGCGACCAGTTCCTGCAGGGTATCCACGCCAAAATGCCGCTTGGCGACCCAGCCAATCATCTGGATATCACGCAGCCCGCCAGGGCTTTCCTTCATGTTCGGCTCCAGGTTATAGCCGGTCTCGTTGTATTTATGGTGCCGCTGGATTTGTTCTTCCCATTTGGCTTTGAAAAATTTGGGTCCCGGCCAGATTTGGTCGGCGGCGCAAAGTCGGCGTTGTTCTTCAAACAGGACCTGGTTGCCAATCAACAGGCGTGCTTCCTGGATATTGGTCGCCACCGTTATATCCTTGGTCGCTTCCTCCAGGCATTCCGTCACATTGCGCACACTGTGGCCGACTTCCAGGCCGATGTCCCATAAGAAGGTGAGAAAGGTGCTGATGCCCTCGCGATAGGGTTCATCACTTTGCTGTAGCAGGATCAAAAGATCGATATCGGAGCCGGGATGCAGTTCTCCCCGGCCATAACCCCCGACAGCCAGCAGCGCAATGTCATCGGTATCGGCCGGTAAGGAGAGGGCCCAGGCGCGGGTCAGCAGAGCGTCAACCAGGGTGGCGCGTGCATAGACCAGTTCGGTTGCGGCACGACCGGCATGGAAGCGATCGACCAGGATCTGGTTCGCCGTCTTGAGGGTATCCCGGAAAAGGTTGAGGGAAACGGCCGGGTCAGATTGCAGGGTGGTATCAAAGTCCCGGGCGTTAAATAGCTCGGTATCCAACACATGCCGCATCAGGGCTGTTCCTCTTGCCGCCGGGTGAGGATTTCATGGCCGTCCTCGGTGACCAGCAGGGTATGCTCCCACTGGGCGGAGAGTGAATGGTCCTTGGTGACCACGGTCCAGCCGTCCTTCATGAGTTTGACCTGGCGTTTGCCGGCGTTAATCATGGGTTCAATCGTAAAGGTCATGCCGGGTTCCAGCTCCAGACCGGTGCCCTGTTTGCCGTAGTGCAAAACCTGCGGATCTTCATGGAATTGCTTGCCGATACCGTGGCCGCAGTATTCTCGGACTACCGAGTAATTGTTGGCCTCAGCATGTTGCTGAATCGCGTGACCGATATCCCCCAGGCGGGCACCCGGTTTGACAAGGTCAATCCCCAGGCGGAGACATTCATAAGCCACCCGGCTCAGGCGCTGGCCCTTGATAGAGGGTTCACCCACAAAAAACATTTTACTGGTATCGCCATGGTAGTCGTCTTTAATGACGGTGATGTCGATGTTGACCATGTCGCCGTTTTTCAGCCGCTTCTCGTTTGGAATTCCATGACAAATCACATGGTTGACCGAGGTGCAGATGGATTTTGGAAAGCCATGGTAATTGAGGGGAGCCGGGATGGCGTGTTGTTCATTGACGATATAGTCATGACAAATCTGGTCCAGCTCGGAGGTGGTGATACCTGCCTGCACATGGGGCGTGATCATTTCCAGGACTTCCGCCGCCAGGCGTCCGGCGATACGCATTTTTTCTATTTCTTCGGGGGTTTTGATGGTGACTGTCATAAGCTGCTGTGAATTTCGTTTTGGCGGTCTTTTCCGCAGAAGTAGGTAAACTGCAAACTAATAACCCTGTAAAATTAAAGG
>CAJIAB010000429.1_pt1 | contig 21724 bp, 25 predicted proteins | sample 9199081 | NCBI WGS metagenome assembly CAJIAB01 (sample SAMEA7708262, study PRJEB35096) | sediment metagenome | biome: marine neritic benthic zone biome [ENVO:01000025]; feature: sediment [ENVO:00002007]; material: shallow marine sediment [ENVO:03000034] sea grass bed [ENVO_01000059] ... | reverse complement strand
TGCACTCATCAATTGGTTGCTATGTTCGGAGTCGTAGTTTCCCCCATGCGCCATCGAACCCAGACCCCATCCGAGTGAAACTATCGTGGCCACGAGCGCCAGGATAATTAATATTGTTAACATGGTCATGAATTACGCCCTCCTGTGGCTACTTGTATTTCAAAGGATAGTAAAGGTCAGCGGTACAGCCATGATCTGGATCAACAGGGATGTAATTGATAATTATAATCATAAAAACATTTTATGATTATAATAAAATATCGGCGGTAATTTCAGGCGACTATTTATCCACGCCGCCAATCTATATTACTGTGTTAACCAGGTACTGTGGCCTGGTCTGGCAATCCGAGTTCGCTCAGAAACAGTTGTCGGGCATTTTCCATCTTGTCTTGAAAGGACTCTAGAGCCTGAAGCTCAATTTCTGCTTGTAGATTTTGCAGTGAGCCCAGATAACAATCATAAAACTTGTTAAAGGCGGTCTGGACCTGGTTGGAGTTGAGGTTTCTGTCGGGATACTTATCATTAGGGGTTGTAGAGGTGTCCGTGACCGCAATGACAGCATAACGGGGAATGAGTTTTTGCTCGCCCGTTTCGGCATGACTGGCAACCAGGGGTGAGGTTTTTACAAAAGAATCACCCTGATATCCAAACGCTTGACCAATTTTCAGTTGCTGGAATTTCATTTCAGAGGTTTCCTCGAGCCGGTGGTTTTATACAAAATATCAGTTGGTGCGAGTTAGGGTACTAATCCGTCTATCCCACTTTGTCCTACCTTCCTCCCTGCCAATTGACAGGCATGTGTCACAGCCTCAAGCAGGGTATTGCCACTGCATAAACTGTGAATGGTGCCTGCATTGAATGTATCGCCTGCAGCCAACGTATCTACTACCCTGACCGGAGGACAAGCCGGCACATAATACTCTCTGTTGTCATTATCACTTACCCATGCGCCTTGTTCGCCCCAGGTGCACACAAGCATGGCATCTGGTGCGTGGCTTCGGATTACTTCGAAAAGTTCAGGCGCATTGTTGTACCCTCGTCCTGTTGCAAATGATTTTGAGAATAACAGGACATCAGCCAATGGAAATAATTCGTCAATATCCTTGCGCTCTTTCTCGATTTCCAGTGATACAGGTTGGTCGATACCACGCTGTTGTATTTCGAGTAACATTTGTTTAATCGCAGGTACATTACGTCCTTCGAAATGAAACCAGTCGAATGCTTCGAGCGGAATCTGTTTAAAGTGTTCATACTCATATTCGGGCAAGTCGCGATAATGCACGATGGTACGTGAGCCTGTTTTCTGGTTCAACGTGACATAGGAAGTTGGAACTTTCCCGTCCTGTACAAACTGGCAATAATTCGTGGCAACATGTCTGGCGGTTAACTGGTCCCTGATCCGGTGGCCATCAGGTTCATCAGCGATTGTTCCGACGAATTGAATACTGTGGCCATACTGTGACAAGACAGAAGCCGTATTGGCAGCATTGCCCCCGCAGCTGATACGCTGACTCAGCGCTCTTATTTCCTCATCTTCGTCAGGGTAATGATCTACGAAATTAATAATATCGAGCGTTGCGATACCAACTATCAGAATATGGCTCATGAGTTAATTGAGTCGTGTTAGAGAGGTTAGCCAGTAATCACTGAATTTTGTCTGTTAATGATTGCGTTTTTTTTTCAAGAGTGTGTATGTTGCTCTCATGACATAAAGACAATGATTCAAATATAAAAGCTCACCACGGGATGGTGTGACCAGCTCGTTACCTGATTGTTTTCTCAGCGATTAATCTTGGTCGAGTGATAACCCTTTATCCTCTGATGCCACCGCAATAGTACACACATTATTAGCGAGCATAGTGCCTAACAGGCACCAATAATCTGTTGTTTCATCGCTAGTGATTTTCACAGTTATACTGTCAGTATAGGAAAAGAGCCGGGTTCATTACTGTTGTTGCCGGATATATTCGTACATCACAATCGAGGCGGCAATACTGACATTTAGACTTTCCAGACTGCCAAACTGGGGGATACTCAGGCACTGAATATCGGGAAAATCGAGGGGATTAAAACTGATACCGAGACCCTCATTGCCGAGAATAAATGCGCTGTTATGCGGTAACGTCGTCTGGTTAAGGCGGGTCTCGCAGTTGGCTTGCAGGATAAAGAGTGTATAACCCTGCTTACGCAGAGAGTCATGGCAATCTCCAAAAGTAGCGTGGAAACGGGCTGGCACTTTGCGAAAGGCACCTTTGGCTGGTGCGGGATCAAATGGCGCTATATCGATCAGGTGAACTTCTCGCGCACCAAATACCTCGGCGCTGCGAAATATCTTGGGAATATTAAAGCCCGCCTTGAGATGATCCAACACCAGGATGAAATCATGTACCCCGGGTGAGGCCGCCTGGTTACGCCACTTTTCCTTCTGGTACCGTAGGACGGCATTTTTACGACGATTTCGACGATTCTTGCTTTCCTGGCGGCTGACCATGTGTGCTTTCAAATAAGTAGTAAGAGTATGGAAGATGATACAGCAGCAACAATAACAGAGAGAGCGAAAGCGAATGACCATATAAAATCAAAGGTAATTAAAAAAATATCCGACTTATTTAGTCGAAATATCTTGAAATATAAGGAAACGTTAATATACTAACCTAGGTCGCGGAATTGGAGAGAAATTATGCATTGGAATATCAAGGAAATTGAGGCCCCTGAATTGGCCAATTGGAAGGAAGTAAAGGGCGAGAATCTACGTGTAGTCGATGTTCGTGAAATGGGTGAAATTGCCGCCGGGACAATTCCGGGTGCAGAACCCATGCCGATGGCGTCCATACCGGTGCGAATGAATGAACTGGATAAGGACAAAGAAATCGTCTTCATCTGCCGCAGTGGGGCTCGCTCTGCCCAGGTTTGCATGTTCCTGCAGCAACAGGGTTTTGACAACGTTTATAACCTGCGTGGCGGGATGTTTGGCTGGGCCGGTGCAGGTCAGCAGGTTAGTTTGCCCCAGGCCGTATAAAAACCGACATGCAGCAGGTTAAAGGCCGGCGTCAGCCGGCCTTTTTGTTTGGGTATAACGCACAACTATCTGGTTCGTGATTGATTGGGGCCATCCTGGGGTTCAGGCAGCGAGATGTTTGCTGACCAGCGGAAACATTTTATCGTTTTCGTATTCCACCCGGTCATTGATTAGTTGAAAAATCTCCCGGCTTTCTGTAACCAGTTCGTCATGCTCGTTAACCCCAACCGATGGGTTACACCAGCGACGCACATAATTGGAAAAGCGCTTTTTGATTTGCCTGGCACTATCATGGAAGTCCCTGGCGACCCCGCTCACAGCCGAATTATCATGGTGGGAGAGTGCTGAATAGATGGTGTTGTCCTCAAAAACCAGGTGCATCCAGACCTTTTCCTTGAAGCGGGCCATTAATTCGCAGACGTAGGGATTATTGTGTAGTGACTGCTGTTCAACCAGCACGGATAGCACAGCGCACAAGTCAGAAATTTCCTGGTTCTGGGCTTTTAGTTCGTCTAGGGAGTACATTTTATTTATCTCAGTTTGTCATGACCTTGGATAACGTTAGCTGATATCAGTGGTAACAAGCAACTGTCCATGCCGAAACATTGATGGGTGACTGTGAATTAGAATTTGTTAATATTATTGGGTTAAACTCTCTGGTTATCGGGCTGAATGATGCCGCTTTACCCGCCCATATGTGAGTGTGGGCTTGCACTCAGGCTGTCCTGGGATAACTGTCTGTTTTTTTAGACAAAAACCATGACAGTACGGTTTACCGGACTTCACGAAGCGATTAAGATCAGCCGCTTGCATCTGGCCGGCAGGAAGAAACCAATATGACGATGAAGTACAAGACAGACGACTTGCGTATTACTGCCATGAATGAGGTAGTGCCGCCCGTGCAATTGCATAAGGATTGCCCGGTGTCAGAGGCAATGAGCAAGTTGATCTTTGATACCCGCAATGCCATCCACAATATCCTGGAAGGAAGAGATGATCGGTTGCTGGTCGTGATTGGTCCCTGCTCGGTCCATGATCCTGTTGCTGCCCTTGAATATGCTCAACACCTGCAGGCCATTCGTAAAGAATTGAGTGATGATCTGCTCGTCGTCATGCGGGTTTACTTTGAAAAACCACGTACCACTGTTGGCTGGAAAGGCCTGATAAATGACCCATACCTGGATGACAGTTACCAGATTAACAAAGGTTTATATATTGCCCGCAAACTACTGCTGGATCTGAACGGCATGGGAGTTCCGGCTGCAACCGAATTTCTTGATTTGATTACACCGCAGTATATAGCCGATTTAATCAGTTGGGGTGCTATTGGTGCGCGCACCACGGAAAGCCAGGTGCATCGAGAACTCGCATCGGGTTTGTCATCACCGGTGGGCTTTAAGAACGGAACTGATGGAACCCTAAGCATTGCTATTGATGCGATTCGTGCAGCCAGCCAGCCACATAATTTCCTCTCGCTGACTAAAGCTGGCCACTCGGCCATATTTGCCACCACCGGAAATGAAGATTGCCATATTATTTTACGCGGCGGGCGTGAACCTAACTATGACGCCAAGAGTGTGGCAGTTGCTGTCAATGCGTTGGAGACAGCAGGCCTAAGTGGAAATCTGATGATTGATTTCAGCCATGCCAACAGCCGCAAACAGCATGAAAGACAAATTGAAGTCGGACATGATGTCGCAGGTCAAATTGCTGCTGGTAATGAACATATCATAGGGGTGATGATTGAAAGTCATCTGAAGGCTGGGCGACAAAACACAGAGGCGGGTAAGGAACTCGTTTATGGTCTGAGTATAACCGATGCCTGTATAAGCTGGGATGACAGTGAGCCATTGTTAAGAGAGCTGGCCAAGGCCGTTCAGCAACGGCGTAATTATGAAAAATAATTAGTTATTGTGTACAACTGATTTTCAATCTGAATCTCATCACAGATAACGAATTACCTGTCTGCAATTTGTAGATAGCTACTTCTTGACTACACCTGAAATGGCGATGTTACGCCTGATCATAAAATATAATCTATGAGGGTTTCTATCGTGGAAATGGTACTATGGCAAAAAGTCTTGTTGGGGGTCGGGGTATTACTCATCGTATTGTGGTTTCGGCCGGGAATTAAAGCAGCCTGGAAAAAAAGCCAGGAAGCAGAAAACAAGGATTGGGGTAGTTTGTTGTTGCCCATCGGGATGGTCGTGATATTTGTAGTGTTACTGATTCTTATGGTCAGGAATTGAAACCGGTGGCCTGCTATGGAGCTTGAGCAACGTATTACTGAGGTAGAAACCCGCTTGGCATTTCAGGAGACCACCTTACAGGAGCTGAATACAGCATTGACCGATCAACAAGAGCAACTTGACCAATTACAGGAATTACTAAAGAAGCTACATGAGCAATTAGCGGAAATCAGCAGTAGTAGTCGAGCCGATGTTGCACATGAACCTCCACCGCCACATTATTAATTTTAATAGCAGTAACTGACCTGAACAGGTTTAGTAATAAAGTAATGGTAGATAGGTGATCATCAGTACCGCCACTAGAAGAACAAGCAGAAATGGTATGCTTGCCTGATAAATATCTTCGATTGGGCGGTTGAATCGATAGCTGGCAATGAACAAGTTTATACCCACAGGTGGGGTCAGGTAGCCGAGTTGCATATTAGCCAGAAAGATTATGCCGAGATGAATTGGATTGATGCCGTAACCTATGGCAACTGGTAGTATCAAGGGGACCATGATCACCAAGGCTGAAAATATGTCCAGGAATGCCCCAAGAATCAGTAATATAATATTCAGCAATGCAAGGAAGGTGTATTTACTACTGATTTGAGACTGGGTCCATTCAAACAGTTTGAGTGGGATTTCTACATCAATAAGAAAATTAGTAAATGCCAGTGAGACTCCCAGGATCAGCAAGATTCCACCAACAACAGTCATTGATTCAGTCATGATACGCGGTAGATCACGCAAGCGGATCTCTTTGTAAACAAACACTTCAATTACCAGTACATACAAGGCTGTCATGGCAGCTGCTTCTGATACGGCAAACAGGCCGCCGTAAATCCCACCAAGTACAAACAGGGGTAATGGCAATTCCCATTTTGCCTCTTTTAATGCCGCCAAGGCGGTTTTTCCATCAAAGGGGGTAAGAGGAATTACAGCTTTACGGGTAACCCATAGACTCCAGATGCCAAGCAGAAAAAGCATAAGCAAGGTCGGTAATATTCCGGCGATAAAGGCATCTGTAATAGAAATAGGCTCGCCCAGATTTAGTTGTTGAACAACAACCACATAAAGAATTAATGGTAGTGAGGGTGGTAATAACAGGCCCAGACTGCCGGCAGAGGTAACTAGCCCAAGACTGAAACGATCACTGTAACCAACCTGTTTTAAGGCGGGATAGAGTAAGGCTCCTAATGCCACTATAGTGACACCTGTGGCCCCGGTAAATGCGGTAAACAGGGCACATGCGAACAAGGTAACAGCAACCATTTCAGCTGGCAACCAACCCAGTAGACTACGAGAAAGATGCACGAGTCTTTTAGATGTGTTGCTCTCACTTAATAAATACCCGGCAAAAGTGAATAACGGTAGTGCCAGCAATAATGGTGTTGATGTGATGCGGTATATCTCAATAGTAATAACGGATAGATCAACATCATTGTAATAAAAGCCGAGTATTGCTGCTGCAGCAATAATTACAAATAAAGGTGTGCCGGCGAATGCAAGCAGTATCAGCGCAAGAATTATTAAAGCAATTTCCATTAATCAGTATGCATGCTGTGAGGCAGTAGAGCAGATATTAAATATCTAACTGCCATTGTAAAAAAGGCAAAAGGAATGATTAATTCAGTAACCCACACGGGCACTCTGTCGAAGGCAATCATCCCATCCTGGTACTCAATCCTGACAAAGGCATAGGCATACCAGGCCACGATGAAGCATACGGTTGACGTGAAAATATCCGTGAAGCGTCGTAATAGTATTTGGTTGGCTGGAGCTAGATACCGTGAAATAATATCGATTTTTATGTGGCGATGATTTCGGCTGGCAATCATGGCGCCAATAAGTCCAAGCCATAACACCATAATACGGACGAGACTATCACCCCATGGAATACCTGCATGAAGGAAATTACGTAATAGTACCTGGGCGACAGCAATAATGATTGTGCAAAGCAGAATAATTACGAGTAGACTTTCCTCGAATCGAAGTAGGAATCGATACATTCGCAGAAGCATAGCTAATTCTACTTGTTTATTTTTTCCGGTTGCGAAAGTCACTCAGGTGTCGCTCTATTTCCTGCATGATTTCATTACTGATTTTACCAGATGATAGTAATTGCAGGCGTGCTTCATAGGCATTACCACGCCATTCCTTGAGTTGCTCTGGATCGGGTTTGACAGCTTCAATACCCTGGGCCTGTAGCGCAGCAAATGCACTTTTGTTATCAATGCGATTCTGTTTGTCGAGTTTTTTGAACACTCGGCCCATGACATCACGCGTGATTTGTTGATCTTGCTTGCTTAATTTGGCAAAGGCTTTTTTATCGATAATTAACAATGCACTACTATAAAGTATTGGCATGTCGGTCAGGTACCTGACCTGGGTATGCCAGTGTAAAGCAAGAGTGGCAATGGGTGGGGCCGCTACTGTGTCAATAAGACCGGTTTGCAAGCCTGTCAGCACGTCACCAAGCGGTAGTGGAATGGGTTGCACGCCGTAGGCATTGACTGCTTCCAGGGTGATCTCATCCGAAGAGGGGACCCATGCTTTACTCAGACGAAGATCAGACACGCTTTTGATCGGGCTCAATGACATGATATAAGCAAAGCCACCTTCAGCGATCCCAAAACTGACAAATCCATTCTGCTCAAGTCCCTGCAAAATCCTGGAATCCATTTTACTCCGGACGTAACTGACTTCATCAAGGCCGCGGAATAGCATGGGTAAACTGTAGATCTGGCTGTCTGAATAATAGCTACTGACTGCGCCAATCGTCACCGCGCCCCCCTGTAACTGGCGTATACGGATTTTTCTCATTACCGCCATGTCATCGCCCATCACACCGCCGGGATAAAATTTCATTTTTACCCGGTTATTGGTTTTTTCAGCCACTTCTTTGGCACCGGAACGCATTATATCCATCCAGATCGAACCCTCTGGCGACAGGGTGGCTATCTTGAATGTGGTTGCATTGGCAACAGAGGGCTGCAGACAAATGAAGAATAAAAAAATGATGATATTACGTGACATTATTGTTCTTCCTCTAGTGCACGGTTTTATTCAGTCAGTATCAGAAATAGTCATTTGCCTCGGCCAGTAATTGCCTGGCCTGTTGTTGTGCAAGTATATTCATCAGGGTCAGGTCAGGAGCAACCGGATCCGCGGATATAACCTCCTGCAATAAACGCTCAAATAACTCGCGATTGAACACCAAACGGGCGTATTGGCGTGCATAGAGTACCTTGACGGTGAGATTATTTCCGTCTGACAAGAGCACGGCTTTGTCAAAATGCTCGCGCCCCAATTCCGGTTTACCCCCCATTGCCGGCGGCAGCAATGTATAGCTGATGCCCAGATAGAGATGTGCCGCCCCCTGTTGATAGGTTTCATCCAGTTCGATGATACGCTGCATTATGGCCGTGACCCGTGGTAAATCGGCTATCGCATTCCAGTCTTTACTGTGGGCCTGGATCCAGCCCGCCCAGGTTGAGCCCAGAGTATAGAAAACGGGAACATCCGCTTTTCCCAATTTTGCCAAGCTGTCTTTGAATACGTTATATCGTTGTTTGCGCCAATCACAGGCCAAGGCGCGTTGTAAGCAGGCTGCTCGCATCGCATAATCGAGAGCACGATTTGTAAGGCGTTTACTACGTTCCGGTTCGCTTACGAAAACGCCGGCATAGGCACTATACAGCTGGGCGGCAGTAGTTAGCAGGGCAATATCATCCGGATTGTCCCGCAACAGCCCATCTGCCATCAGCAAATAGGCTGGGGCAGCACCTTTGACAGTATCCAGATCATCATGATTCAACATGGCATCAGAGAGGTTGGATGCCATATTGTTGGTGGCACTGTAGATCATGGAGGTGCAGCCCGAGCCAAAAACTACTACTATAGTAGTAACTGTGAGCACGTTTCGGACAGATTTAAGCCATCGTGTGATCATGTTCTTGGGGACAGTAGCGTAATGTAATAACATTATTAAACATTGCCAGTTGGCGGAGTATACTTAATATTTAATACCTTACGAACATATGCGGGTTAGAAGTTGGCAGTGGTATCTGCTATAAACTTTTGATAACCGATAATAACAAACCAGCGCCCGGGTTGACGAAATATCCGGCGCAGAGAACCAAACCGAGATACAGATATACTACTTAAGTAATTGCTGGAGAGCGTATTCTCTATGCAAATGTTGCACAGAAGGGTTGGGAAGACGTGAAAATTGCGGTCGTTGATGATGATCAGGATGTTTCATCCTTGCTCTGCCTTTGGTTGGAGGAGGAGGGGTACACCTGTGTACCTTATAATGATGGCCAGGATTTTACCCGCGAAGTCGGTAATGAGCAGTTTGATGCAGTGCTGCTCGATTGGGTCATGCCGGAGGTAGACGGGGAGCAGGTTTTGGCCTGGCTGCAAAGCAAGAAGGACTGGGAAACCCCCGTGATTTTTGTAACCTCACGTACCACTGAGGATGATATGGTGCGGATTCTCAATGAAGGCGCGGACGATTACATCACCAAGCCCGTTAGTCGGCCGGAGCTCCTGGCACGTATTGCGGCTGTTACTCGGCGAAGCGGCAAACGATCGCCACAAGAGGCCATCGAAATCGGCCTTTACCAGATTGATCCGCAAAGCCGTAGTCTGCGCCTCGAAGGAAAGTCCATTAAGCTGACCGATAAGGAATTTGAGCTGGCCCTGTACATCTTTAATCACATCGGCCGCCTATTGTCGCGCAACCAGATCCTTGCCAATGTCTGGGGTTATGAGTCTGATGTAAACACCCGTACCGTGGATACGCACATCAGTCGTATACGCAAGAAATTGCATCTTGCACCTGAGAATGGCTGGCGCTTGAGCTCAATCTATCATCAGGGCTACCGCCTGGAAAAGCTGAGCGATGAAGATATGGCGGTGCAAGCCAGCTAGATTGGCACTATCTTGTTTTTCGCCTACCCTGCCTTTTGGTTACCCAGCCTCTTGGGTTTCAGCCAGATTTCCACCAAATCCATGTGATATACCCCCAGCGCATCAATATCTGACCTGAGAGATGCCTGAAGCCCCACAATACCAATTTAATCTATATTTAATTCAATTTAATCAGTAGCTTATAACGCAGGATGTTAAATGAACAATAACCAGACGCTTTAGGTATAATGCGCGCCTTTTGACCCGCAGGATTCTCTCGTGATCGACAAACTCCGTAATATCGCCATCATTGCCCATGTGGATCATGGCAAGACCACTCTGGTCGACCAACTGCTTAAGCAGTCAGATACGCTGGACGAGCGTACCCAGTTGGAAGAGCGCGCCATGGACTCCAATGAGCTGGAAAAGGAGCGGGGCATCACCATTCTGGCCAAGAACACGGCCATCAAATGGGGCGAATACCGGATTAACATCGTCGATACACCTGGCCATGCTGATTTTGGTGGCGAGGTTGAGCGGGTCCTGTCGATGGTGGATTCGGTATTACTGCTGGTCGATGCGGTAGAAGGTCCCATGCCGCAGACGCGGTTTGTGACGCAAAAAGCGTTATCGCGAGGTCTGCATCCCATCGTGGTAATCAACAAAATTGATCGTCCCGGTGCCCGCCCGGACTGGGTTCTGGATCAAACCTTTGATCTCTTTGACCGTCTTGGTGCCACCGACGAGCAACTGGATTTCCCCGTGGTATATGCTTCCGGCCTGAACGGATTTGCGGGCATGGATGAGAATGTGCGCGAGGGCGACTTGCTGCCCCTGTTCCAAACTATTGTGGATAAAGTCCATCCGCCGCAGGTGGAGCCGGAAGATGCTTTTCAGATGCAGGTATCCCAGCTGGATTACAACAGTTATGTCGGGGTAATCGGGATCGGACGCATTGCTCGAGGTCGGGTCAAGACCAATACGCCGGTCTGTATCGTTGATCAGGACGGCAAACGCCGCAATGGCCGTATTCTGCAGATTTATGGCTTCCTCGGGCTGGACCGCATCGAAGTCCCGGAAGCAAACGCAGGGGATATCATTGCCTTTACTGGCATCGAAGAGCTTTATATTTCCGACACCCTGTGTGACCCCAACGCGGTTGAAGCCTTGGCGCCGTTGTCGGTGGATGAACCCACGGTCAGCATGACATTCCAGGTTAATAAGTCGCCGTTTGCCGGCAAAGACGGCAAGTTTGTCACCTCCCGTCAGATCAAGGAGCGACTGGAACGGGAGTTGTTACACAATGTGGCGTTGCGGGTAGAAGAAACTGATGATCCCGATAAATTCCGTGTTTCCGGCCGAGGTGAGTTACACCTCTCCATCCTGATAGAAAACATGCGGCGGGAAGGTTATGAGTTAGGGGTTTCCCGACCAGAGGTAATCGTCCGCGAGGTTGACGGGCAGATTGAAGAACCCTACGAACAGGTCACCCTGGATGTGGAGGATCAGCATCAGGGCACGGTAATGGAAAAGCTCGGCGAGCGCGGCGGGGATCTGAAAGACATGGTGCCGGATGGTAAGGGCCGGGTAAGACTGGATTACATCCTCCCGTCTCGTGGCCTGATCGGATTTCGAACCGAATTTCTTACCGCCACCCAGGGAACGGGTCTGATCTACAGTGTATTTGATCACTACGGGCCATTAAAAAAAGGTGATTATGGAAGTCGTATCAATGGCGTTCTTATCGCCAATGGGCCAGGTAAGGCGCTGGCGTATGCGCTCTTTACCCTGCAAGAACGTGGCCGGTTGTTCATTGGCCACGGCGAAGAGGTTTATGAAGGTATGCTCATTGGGATCCATTCACGCAACAATGACCTGGTTGTCAATCCGCTCAAGGCCAAGCAGCTTACGAATGTTCGTGCAGCCGGCACTGATGAAAATCTAGTGCTGAGCCCACCGATTCGGATGACTCTGGAACAGGCTCTGGAGTTCATTGACGATGATGAACTGGTGGAAGTAACACCCAACCACATTCGTTTGCGAAAAAAATTATTGATTGAGCACGAGCGTAAAAAATCCGCCAGAGCCACGGCTTAACTCATCGTAGTCCGGGCTTCACAGGTTGAAGCCCGCAGGTTCTGTTTTGGCGCTACTCTCTCCATAGCCAACTCCAGGGGCGCAACGCCCTGCGTTAATAGCGTAAATTTCCAGGGTCTTGTGGGCCTAAAAGAACTGAACCCGCTTCATGGAGAATACCAGCTTATCCAGTGATAATGATTGAGGACCAAGGTGGTCTGTGGTTAGATAATAAGAGCATGTATCAGAGGTGCTGGGTAACAATAAACATTACTATTTGGAGGTGGCCATGATTGGTAAAAAGAATGTGGTATTCGGGTTTTTATACCTGGTGCTGACTGCGGCCCTCGGTATAGTTATGGTGAATATGTACGAGGATTTTGGTACTGCAATGCAGGAAAAACAGGCCAGTGTCGGACGCCTGCAGCAGCTCAAGCAAAATAACTTCGAGGAGGAGTTGGAGCCGTTAAATGCCGGACAAATTGCGACCGCCAATACGGATGGTATATTGTCGCTCAACAAACTTCGCAATACTGAATTAGCCATTGACAGTATCAAGGGAGGTGCTCATGCCCACGGGAATCTGGAAGCACTGCTAAATATTGCAGCAGGGTTGGCATTGTGTTTCATCGCTGCGGCCAGATGGTTGAAGCAACTGATTAGTTGGTTATTTATCCTGGGTACATTACTTCATTCAGGCATGCTGTATCTGGGAAGGGTGTTTAATATGGCCTGGGCCGACAGCCTGTTAGGATATGGTGTTGGGCCAGGGATGATCCTTGCCGCTTTATTATTAACAGGTATGGCAGCGGCAATAGGATTTCGTGGCGAAATTATTAAGGACAGCTAGTGGAAACCTTATACCCGGCAATCCAGCCGTACGTTATACACAGCCTGGCGGTTGAAGCGCCGCACATACTGCATGTTGAAGAATCAGGGAATCCTGAAGGTGTGGCGGTTTTGTTCGTGCATGGCGGCCCCGGCGCCGGTTGCGAGCCCTATCATCGGTGTTTTTTTGATCCTGACAAATATCGCATAATTTTGTTTGATCAACGTGGCGCTGGGCGTAGTTCACCTCATGCGGAGCTGAGCGGCAATACAACCCAGGCATTGGTTGATGACATGGAAGCCATTCGTCAGCATCTTGGGGTTGAACAGTGGGTGTTATTTGGTGGTTCATGGGGCTCAACACTTTCATTGGTATATGCTGAAACCTATCCGGAGCGGGTATTGGGCTTGATCCTCAGGGGAATTTTCCTGTGTCAACAAAAAGAAATTGACTGGTTTTATCAATCTGGCGCCAGCAGGATTTTTCCTGATTATTGGCAGGACTTTATCAGGCCTATACCCGAAGCCGAACGGGATGACATGGTGAAAGCCTATTATCGTCGTCTTACCGGGGATGATGAAGTGGCGCGTATGGCGGCGGCTAAAGCCTGGTCAATCTGGGAGGGTCGAACAGCGACACTGCAGCCGCGCAAGAGTGTGGTCGATCATTTTAGTGACTCGTTTACCGCGTTTAGCCTGGCACGTATTGAAGCGCATTATTTTATTAACAATGCATTCTTGCAGGAAAACCAGATTTTGCGTGACGCTGAAAAGCTCAAGGACATACCTGGGACGATTATTCAAGGACGCTATGATTTAATTTGTCCGCTGGAGAGTGCCTGGGAACTACATCAGTGCTGGCATGGATCTGATTTGTATATCATTGGTGATGCCGGACACTCAGCCACCGAGGTCGGTACTGTGAATGCCCTGGTGAAAGCCGCTCGAAAAATGTTGAAGCGAATTGAATGATTGCATTGCTGCAACGTGTCACGAAGGCGAGAGTCGTAGTAGAAGGCAAGACTATCGGTGCGATAGAAAACGGTATACTGGCACTGGTTGGAGTAGAAAAGACGGACACGCAGGAACAAGCAAATCGTTTGTTAGAGCGGATTCTCGGCTATCGCATATTTGCAGATGCGCAAGACAAGATGAATTTAAGCCTCAAAGATGTCAATGGCGGGTTATTGTTAGTACCACAGTTTACCCTGGCAGCAAATACTGAAAAAGGTATGCGTCCCGGTTTCTCCTCGGCTGCGCTGCCGGCGGATGGTGAAAGCCTGTTTGGTTATCTTCTACAACAGGCATCACGCCAACATAAGCAGGTGGAAGCCGGTCAATTTGGTGCAGAAATGCAGGTCTCCTTGACAAACGATGGCCCTGTTACCTTTTGGCTGCAAGTGAAGGCAAATATTAAGGTATAGATTGCTGTCTTCAAGAGAAAGATGTAATGATTGCTGTAATTGAGCGGGGCAAGATGGAGATAACCAGAATAGTAGTGCTGTGCCTGATGCTGCTATTAATATCAGCCTGTGATAAAGCGAACAACCAGCCGAGTGAAGACATTTATCCCTGGCAAATAATATTACTGTCAGATGGCAAGACACGAGTATTTGGTATCACTTTAAGTGAAAGTACTCTGAATGATGCTGTTACAATCCTAGGTCGTAATTACAAGCTTGGTTTGTTTGAAACAGCTGATCAGCCACTTTCCTTAGAGATATATTTCAATGAGGTTACCCTGGGGGGTTTAAGCGGAAAGTTTGTGTTGACACTGGAGGCAACGCAGGAAGAGCTGAAGATATTACGTCAGCAGGCTATTAAGCGCGAAGTTCTTGAGTCAGGTGCGAGGCGTTATACCCTGAGAGCAGAAACGAACGATGCGCTAACACAAAAGCGTATTACAAGCTTGAGTTATATTCCCTATATCAACCTTGATGAGGAGATCATCAGGAAACGTTTTGGTGAACCGACTGAACGGGTTGTTATCGATCAGAAAAGACAGCACCTGTTATATCCGGAGTTTGGGCTTGATTTATTGCTTGATGAAGAGGGGAAGGAGTTGCTGCAGTATGTGGATCCGGCAGAAATTGAACAGCTTCGACAGCCTTTAATTAAAAAAAAGACCAGTGAGAAGTCATAAAACGATATAAATAATATTACGTTCCAAACTTGAAAAAGTTGACCTGGTTACGACCCTGTTGCTTGGAACGATAGAGTGCCTCATCTGCCCGCATTAACAATTTTTGACTGGCATCGGCTGTAGTAAGATTTCCATCATGAGAATCCAGAGTGGTACAGCCAATCGAAATCGTGACTGACAATTCGGTGTTGTTTCCGAGAGATATTTTATGTGAGTCGATTCGGTAGCGAATGCGTTCAGCAATTTCAGTCGCCAGATCTTGATCGGTTTGTACCAGTAAGACAGCAAATTCTTCGCCACCAAATCTGGCAAGAACATCACTCTGGCGCATCTGGACCTTAATTAATCTAGCAACTTCCTGCAGCACCAGATCACCAATGTGGTGGCCATAGATGTCATTAAACTGTTTAAAGTGATCGATATCCAGAAAGAGACAACTCAGGGCTCTGTTCTGTCTTAGGCTGCGGCTAATTTCTTCATCCAGGCGTTCATCAAAATAGCGACGGTTATGAATGCCGGTCAGAGGATCAAGTAAACCCAAAAGTTTTAAGCGTTCGTGATTAAATGCGTTTTCAAAACAAACAGCAACAATAGCAGCCAGGCGTTCCAGGAAATCAGTAGCGGAACCCTGGATAAATCGTTCCTGCTGTACGCTACCGATATTCAGACACCCGATTAACTGACGATTACGGACCAGTGGAAAGAGGGCCATACTGGTAATAGGGTTTTTATAATTTGGAAACAGCAGCTGTATGATTTCCTCATCACACCTGCCAAGCCGAGCCAGAGGTTCATTTGGGAATAGTTGCATAATTGGGCTGGCGTCGTCACAAAACAGGAGTTCAGGATGCTTGTTATGTAAGTCAAGACTTTCCAGAATTCTGCGAATTTCAAATTCAGGATCGATCAACAGCAAGGTAACTGCATCGAGGGCAAAATCTCGACGATAATCATATAACAGGGTATTTATAAGTTCAGCAAGACCATTGGCACTTATAAACTGAAGCTCCTGTTCCTGGAAACGCACAAGTTTTTGCTCATTTTGCTGTGCCTGGCTAACATAGGCCTTGAGCTGACGGCGCAATTTAGTGATTTCACTGGCCTCATTTGTGCTCATTCCTATATGAATTCCTGAATAACTTCCATCAGTCTCGCCTGGCTTACTGGTTTGGTGATGAAATGGTCCATTCCAGCTTCAAAACATTGATTGCGCTCAATGGTAGTAGAATTCGCAGTGAGAGCAATAATAGGGATGCGTTTGTGGTCAGGCTCTATATCTCGCCATTGGCGTGTTACTTCCAGCCCTGTCATTTCTGGCATGCGCATGTCCATCAGTACCAGGTCAAGGCTGTTATCTTTTTCTAGCACATTCAAGGCTGATTTGCCGTTGTCAACATGAGTAACAGTATGTCCTTCCTGTTGCAAAAAGGTTGTGATCACCTTCGCAATAATTTCGGTGTCTTCTGCCAGCAAAATATGTAGCCTGTTATCAAGCTCTGTGGTGGAGGCTTGTTGGTTACCCAGCATGGTTTTGTTTGCACTGTCTTCAGCAATTGGTAGTGGGAGTTCGAACCAGAATAAACTACCTCGACCAGGTTGACTATTAACGCCAATTTCACCATACATGGCATTTACAAGTTTGTAGGAAATCGTAGTGCCAAGTCCGGTACCATGTCTTTGTTCATCTGGATTAATTTGACACTGATAGAAAGGATCAAAAATGTGATCCAATTGTTCTTTCTTTATACCAATACCGCTATCTTCTACTTCAAAGCGTAAAAGGTTTAGTTGGTCATGGGTATCCACATTAACAATTCGTACAGTTACATTTCCGTTGTCAGTATATTTTACCGCATTGCTTATAAGGTTAAGAAGCACCTGTCTTAGCCGGTTATGATCGCCCATGACCATTTCAGGTACATCAGGATCAACTTCATATGTCAGGCTGATTCCTTTCTTGCTTGATTGTGGTTTGAATATATTGACCACACCTTTGACAAGCCGTTTCAGGTTGAAAGCGGAATGATCAAGTTGATATTTGCCGGCTTCAATTTTGGAAAGATCAAGGATGTCATTGATCAGTGAATGTAAGGTAACTGATGACTCTTTTAATCCTTCAACATATTCCTGTTGAGTTTCATTCAGTGGAGTGCTTTCCAGTAATTCGCTCATACCCAGAATACCGGTCATCGGTGTGCGAATTTCGTGACTCATCGTAGCCAGAAATTCACTTTTGGCCTGGTTGGCACGGTCAGCATCTTCGTGAGCTCGCTTAATGCGTGTGATCATGACATCCAGGTAGAATGGCAAGGCTATCAGGAAAACCAGATAAGCTATGATATCGTAAATGTGTGAATACCAGGTATCAGAGATAATCAGGACTACGCTGAATGCAATGACACTGGCTGCTGTGGCGGCAAATAGCTCTGAACGACCATAACGAACGCCATAGCCAATATAGATCCATGGGAAAAACAGGAAAAACACACTAAAGGGTCCCGCATCAGTCAACATCATAGCGATAGCGATAGAGGAGATATCAAAGGGGATCGTGATGTAGGGACGAATGCGCGAATGTGGAATAATGAGGACGCTAACTAATACGGCGAATGTGTAGGCACCGAATATCCCACCAAAGGCAAAATAGGCGGTAAATTTCGGCGGGTAATAATTGTTATACATCCCTACGCCGATGAGCGTGGTCGTGAAGAACCAGATTAACAACCTGGATATAGCCTGACTGAATTCCATATTGGATTTCAGGGGCATCGGCTCTAATCGTGCAAACAGGGTATTTATTGCTGTCATATGATTGTTATCGCTCAGTTACATCATCCTGATATACTTTTCAGGCTCAATATTACGGTGCGCCAGGATGTCTGCCAAGAAAACTACCAAGTCTTTGAAAATTAAGCAACAAATTACACCGGAAACCAAGTGTAGTTTGTGTCCGGGAACGAAATGCTGTGTGTATGTTACCCAGCAAATTGAAAAGCCACGTACCATGGAAGATTTTGATTTGCTCTTGTGGCAACTGGCGCATAAAAACATGCAAATCTACAAGGATGAGGATGGTTGGTTCCTCCTGGCGCAAACTCCCTGTCAATTCCTGGAAAAGGATGGGCGATGTGGAATCTATGAAACACGTCCACAAATATGTCGTGACTACAGCAATGACTATTGTGAATTTGATGCTCCACCGGAAAAATGGTTCAAGCATTATTTCCGCAGTTACGAGGAGCTCGATAAGTATTGCCGCAAACGCTTCAAGAAATGGGATAAACGGTTTAATAAATAGACTTGCTGGAACCGAACGGGTGAGGCTTTACAGCTCAGGCATGATATTACTGAAATCGTAAATCGCCTGAAATTCATCCACCTGTCGCTGCGGACTCTGACTATCCGGCTTGCTTACCGCCAGTAATCCCGAAATCCCAAAGGCGTGCGCTGATCGCAATACCGGCAAGCTGTCATCGACCAGCAGGGTGCGCTGTTTGTCGAAAGGGAGCCTGATCTGTAGCTTGCTCCAGAAACTCGTATCTTCCTTGGGCACACCAAATTCATGAGAACAGATAATATCATCGAGGTGATGATGTAGAGCGGTGCGTTCCAGCTTGAGCATCAGGCTTTTGTGATGTGCATTGGTCACCAACGCGCGGTGTTTACCCAATACCTTTAGCCGATCCAGGAACTCAACCACATGGGGGTGAACGGCGATTAAATGATCGACTTCCTGCTTCAGCATCACAATATCCAGTCCCAGTTGTTCGGACCAATAATCCACGCAGTACCAGTCAATACTGCCTTCGGCGTTACGAAACTTGGGAAATAGCGCTTGCTTTGCTGACGCAATATCCAGATGGTACTTTTCAGCATAGCGCAAGGGCACATGCTCGCGCCAGAAATGATTGTCAAAATTCAAATCCAGTAAGGTGCCGTCCATATCCAGCAGGACAGTATCAATATGTTTCCAATCGATCATGTGCAGGTATATTTAGTGATGCTGATTCAGCCGCATACCGTACCGAAAACAGTCAATATGGTCTAGGCTTTCTATGTCAGTTAGTCGCGTAGGTGGATCTCGTGCGTGAAATTGTCTTATTTTTTAGTTGTTTGTCTTGGCTGCTCCCCGGTGTTACCGCGAGTGATGAGCCAAGTATGGTAGAGCTGGAACGCTGGCTGGAGAGTGACGAACTCCTGCCGCCTACTGTCAGTACCGACCAGGTGAACGAAGGCACGCTGGTTTTTCTCACCCGACGGCCGGCCAGGCAGGTCCATCATCATCAGAATCATCTGGTTATTGATGCAGATAGTCTGCTTAATGGTTGGGTCCGGCTCAAGCAGTGCCATGAGCACCTGGATCGGGTTCCCCGTGCCCAGATTATGTATAATCGAGACCGGATTCGGGATCTGCAGATCATCTCCAGTGGAAACATTGAGCAAAGCTGGGTTGAAAATAATACTGTGCAATTACGCAATGTTCAGGAAAAAGCCCGGTTGTGTGTTCAAGCCTGGACGCGCGCACTTAAATCCAATGGCGACGGTAGTTACAGCCTGCGTAACGGACCGTTTATGCGGCGCTTTCTGGATGGTTATTATCCTATGCGGGTCAGTATGCAGATTGACTATGCCACCAGCGGTCTACAACTGATTGCGATGAAACCTGTGCGGCAACAGGGATTTGATGTTACCGAGCAGGAAGGCAGTTTAGCCTTTGATGCCTGGTTTGAAGGTCGCTTGAAAACGGAGTTTCTATTTCGTAGCCATACGCTATGAGACAGCCTGCCATTTCGCGTAGCAACAACAGGCGAGAGCTGGCACAATAGGTATCATTGAAATTGTGCCTTTCACCACAAATTAGTCGTTCTACATATGACACAAGCAACTCAACCGGATGATCTCCAAGCTCTTCTGGGACCCTTAAAGAAAATTGCCTACCAGGCCGGCCGCAACATCATGGAGATCTACGATCGTGGTTTTGAGGTTGAGGAAAAGGCCGATAAAACACCCCTGACCGAGGCTGATATGGCCGCCCACCAGGTCATTATGGAGGGATTGACGGCGCTCACCCCGGATGTGCCGGTTTTATCCGAAGAGTCCAAGCCCATGACTTTTGAGGAACGCGCCGCCTGGCCACTCTATTGGCTGGTGGATCCATTAGATGGCACCCGGGAATTTATCAAGCGCAACGGTGAATTTACGGTCAATATTGCCTTGATTGAGGGCCATGAGGTGATACTTGGTGTTGTTTATGCCCCGGTTGTTGGCAGTCTGTATTACGCTGCCCGGGGGCTAGGGGCCTTCAAGAAAAGCGAACTGGACGATCCGGTTCCTATTCATGTGCGGAGTCGTTGCTCGAAGAAAGTGGTGATCGCCGGTAGTCGCTCTCACCAGAGTCCGCAATTCAAGGATTTCCTTTCGCGCCTGCCTGATTATGAAGTGATTAGCATGGGTAGTTCTCTGAAATCCTGTCTGGTGGCGGAAGGGACGGCTGACATCTACGCGCGTTTGGGTCCTACCTCGGAATGGGACACGGCTGCCGCCCACTGTATTGTAGAGGAGGCAGGCGGGCAACTGACAGACACCCGGATGCAACGCCTGCTCTACAACACCAAGGAAGAATTACTCAATCCCCATTTCTTTGTGTTTGGCGACGCCAGCATCGATTGGTCAAAATATCTTTAGTTTGATTGATTACCTCGAGCAAACGTAACAGCCAACCGGTTATTTGGCATCATAGACGGCCATGATACTTTTCAGTTCTATTAGCAACTCTTGACGTTCCTCATACGACAATATTTCCGTTTGAGGTACTGAGCCACCACGTTCCAGTTGTGCGATATAGCCATTTACGGCCTGGCAACCATCGCCGCATAGAGATTCTACACAGTGTTGCAGTTTTGGAGGTAGCTTGTTCATCATCAACAGTCGTTAGGGTGCCGTGATTAAACGCAGATTGATTTTCCAAACCGTCTGATTCGATTCCACTCAATGAATGAGATGGTAGTGTGGACAATGATAAAGCATAAAATTAAGGAGAAAATTGCCGAGGATGCGCGAGTGTCGCGGAGCCCAGGGACGCTATACAAGGATGTATTAGTGTGGTAGGCAGGGATGCCGTGAGCGACTCGCGAGAGCGACCAGAATCGAAAGTTCGGTTCGATACTCACCATCTTATGGCTTAGCCTCACAGACACACAAGAGATATATAGTGTAAGTTAAAAATGGTGGCCGGGGACAGACAAATTCGTCTGGAGCGAATTTGGACGGCGAAGCCGCCCGCAGGGCGAGCTACAGGGAAGTAGCGAGTCCATCGAACTGTTCAGTTCGATTCTTACTGGCTTGTCAGTTGGCATTGCAGACGGGTTACGATGTAAAAACTGCCGTTGAAATTGGTGGCCGGGGACAGACAAATTCGTCTGGAGCGAATTTGGACGGCGAAGCCGCCCGCAGGGCGAGCTACAGGGAAGTAGCGAGTCCATCGAACTGTTCAGTTCGATTCTTACTGGCTTG
>CAJIAB010000400.1_pt1 | contig 21945 bp, 26 predicted proteins | sample 9199081 | NCBI WGS metagenome assembly CAJIAB01 (sample SAMEA7708262, study PRJEB35096) | sediment metagenome | biome: marine neritic benthic zone biome [ENVO:01000025]; feature: sediment [ENVO:00002007]; material: shallow marine sediment [ENVO:03000034] sea grass bed [ENVO_01000059] ... | reverse complement strand
CCTGGTTCAGATTGGTAAACAACGGTGCCAACAACATAATGGCCAAATAGCCTGTTGGTATAAACCAACCGCTGGTCACCAGTCCCATATTCCCTTCACTGATACGCACCACATCGTGCACGGAGTAGATACCAACCAGCACGATAAGTGAGGCATAGCTGAAGCCGGCACTGCGGGGCTTGCTGTGGAACCACAGTACAAAGAAGAACAGGAAGTACACTTCAGAGAACCGCAGTCCCATTTCCGCCAATACCGGCTCGGGCGGTTTTACCCCCAGGTAGCCGAGATAGATGAAGACCGCGGCAAAGAACAGCAGGTTCATGAAGTGCAACGGGCTGCGATAACGCACGGACTTGATCGGATTCTGATCGAGCCACGGCAGGAAGAACAGAATCACAACTGCGGCACCCATGGCGACAACCCCCAGGAACGGATCCGGGACAGCTCGCAATACCGTGTAAAATGGAGTGAAGTACCACACAGGTGCAATGTGCTCCGGTGTCTTGAGCGGATCCGCCGGGATAAAGTTGGCATGCTCAAGGAAATAGCCACCCATTTCCGGCAGGAAAAACATGGCTGAGACAAAGAACATCAGGAAAACGACAACGCCGACAATGTCTTTCACCGAGTAGTAGGGGTGGAACGGAATGCCGTCCAAGGGTATTCCGTCGGGGCCCTTGTTCTTCTTGATTTCGATCCCATCCGGGTTGTTGGACCCCACTTCGTGCAGTGCAATCACGTGCGCCACGACCAGGCCGAGCAGAACCAACGGCACTGCAATCACATGGAAGGCGAAGAACCGGTTCAGGGTCGCATCGGAAATGACATAGTCACCACGAAGCCAGATGGACAGATCCTGACCAATCACCGGAATCGCACCAAACAGGTTAACAATCACCTGTGAACCCCAGTAGGACAGCTGGCCCCAGGGCAACAGGTAACCCATGAAGGCTTCAGCCATCAACGCCAGATAAATCAACATCCCGAAGATCCAAACCAGTTCACGCGGCTTCTTGAAGGAACCGTACATCAGTCCACGGAACATGTGCAGATAGACAACGATGAAAAAGGCCGAGGCACCGGTCGAGTGCATGTAGCGAATGATCCAGCCGCCATTCACATCACGCATGATGTATTCCACCGAGGCAAAAGCGAGCTCCGCATCCGGCTTGTAGTGCATGGTGAGGAAAATTCCGGTCACGATCTGATTCACCAGCACCAGCAACGCCAGGGAACCGAAGAAATACCAGAAATTGAAGTTCTTGGGCGCGTAATATTTGGAAAGGTGTTCTTCCCACATCTTGGTCATAGGGAAGCGGGCATCGACCCAACCCATGAGTTCCTGCATCTTACTCATTATGCGGCTCCTTCATCTTTACCAATCAGAAGACGGGTGTCGCTCAGATACGCATGCGGCGGCACCTCCAGGTTGGTAGGCGCCGGCACACCCTGAACCACACGTCCGGCAAGATCAAAGCGCGAACCATGACAGGGACAGAAGAAACCGCCACGCCATGCCTCACCCAGGTCAGCCGGGGCAATCTCCGGGCGGAAGGTCGGGGAACAACCCAGGTGAGTACAAATACCAATCAGAACAGCCACTTCCGGCTTGATGGAACGATGTGGATTCTTGGCATAAGACGGTTGTTGTTCGACTTCGGAATTCGGATCACGCCTAGTGCTATCCAGTGATTTCAAATCGGTGAGATTTTGCTCCGTACGACGCACCATCCAAACCGGTTTGCCGCGCCATTCGACAGTCAGCATGGCCCCGGGCTCAAGCTTGCTGATATCTGCTTCAACCGGTGCACCCGCTGCCTGGGCACGTGCACTGGGCCACATGGACGTAATGAAGGGAACCGCCACACCCGCTGCCCCAACCGCTCCCACTACCGAGGTTGCGGCCGTCAGAAAGCGGCGTCGGCTGGTATCAACGCCATCTGTACTCATTAAAAATCTCCCCAATTTAGGATAGAAAATTCGGTCTCGTGGCCTTCACATCACTGCCTGCACGATGGTCAGATAGGACTAACCTTGTAAACGCAAATCATAATCTCGTGAAGGTCCCGGAGTTGGGCGCGCATTGTCGCGGATCACACACAAACGGTCAAGGACAAGCTGAATAATACCTAGTGATTCAATACGTTATACGGGATTTGGAATATCGATAAATTGCTGCTCAAGGTCAAATTGTTGCGCCAGGTGCTCGGCCAGGGCTCGCGCGCCGTCACGCTCCGTGGCATGGTGACCGGCCGCATAAAAATGGATGCCCCCTTCCCGTGCCAGATGCACCGTTTGTTCTGACACCTCTCCGGTCAGATAAGCATCCACCCCGAGGGCAATGGCCTGCTCGATATAACCCTGGGCTGCGCCCGTACACCAGGCAATACTTTGGATGGAATTGCCACTGGCCGGAATGTGCAAGGGCCGGTGCCCCAGTGTAATCTCAAGGTGATCGGCAAAATCGATTGCCAACATGGGCTCAGCCAGCCGACCGTATAAACCAATTGCCGGCTTGTCCGGTCCAAATTGCCCTTCAACCGCCATTTGCAAGCGCTTTCCCAGCTGCACGTTATTGCCATATACCGGGTGGGCATCCAGTGGTAAATGATAAGCCAGCAGGTTGATATCATGCTCCAGCAAACTTTTGATCCGGCGCTGTTTCAAACCGACAATCCGCGCGTCTTCGCCACGCCAGAAATAGCCATGATGCACCAGGATTGCATCTGCTTGCCGGTCAATTGCCGCATCGATCAATGCCTGGCTGGCGGTGACACCACTGATCAAGCGTTGGATTTGTGGCTTACCTTCAACCTGCAAGCCATTGGGGCAATAATCCTGAAAGCGATCTATTTCGAGTAAATCATTGGTGTAGGCTACCAGTTCCTTTAATTCGATCATGCGCGACTGACCCTTATTCAATGTTAAGATGGTCCTGGAGGCGTGTTCCTCTGTAACCGCTAGCGATATTAGTTACTGCCCGATTCGAGCCGATTCTAACCTAATTTCAACACGATTATGCGTATCAATAAATTCATCGTTTTTATTTTCCAGTTTGCCACGATCGGCCTGGCGGCGGCCTTTGTGATCCTTTACCTCTATCCACAATTTAATGCGGATGAGTCACAGCAACCAGAACAGCACATTATTGAAGTAAAAGAAGCGCCACTGAGTAATGGCAACTCAGCAGTGGCATCCAGCAGTTCCTATGCCGATGCGGTTGAAAAGGCTGCCCCGGCAGTGGTCAATATCTTCACCCAAAAATTGGTGACCCAGCAGGTCCACCCGCTGATGGAAGACCCCCTGTTTCGGCATTTCTTCGGGGACAGCCAGGGCAATTCACGCCAAAGACTCGAGTCCAGTCTGGGTTCCGGTGTCATTATCAGTTCGGAAGGCTATATCCTGACCAACAATCATGTAATTGAAGCAGCCGATGAAATCGAAGTCGCGTTACGAGACGGACGCACTGCCTCAGCCAGCGTTGTCGGGACTGATCCCGACACAGACCTGGCTATCCTCAAGATAGAAGCGCCGCAATTGCAATCCATTACCCTTGGGCATTCCAAACAACTACGTGTCGGCGACGTCGTATTGGCGATTGGTAATCCCTTCGGCGTCGGACAAACCGTGACATCTGGTATCGTCAGCGCCACGGGTCGCAATATGCTGGGCATTAACACCTATGAGAATTTTATCCAGACCGATGCCGCGATTAATCCCGGTAACTCGGGCGGTGCTCTCATTACCGCAAACGGTAACCTTATCGGTATCAATACCGCGATCTTTTCCCGTAGTGGCGGTTCCCAGGGAATCGGCTTCGCAATCCCGATCGACCTGGCACGCGATGTTATGCAGCAAATCATCGAACACGGCGTAGTCATTCGTGGCTGGCTTGGTGTAGCGATTCAGAACATCACCGAAGATCTGGCTCAGTCATTTGAACTCAAGTCCCTTGATGGGGTGATCATCTCCAATATCATCCGTAATGGCCCGGCGGATCAGGCTGGCCTGACACGTGGCGACGTAATCACCCGGATCAATGGCGATGCCGTTAATAATGTTCGCACCGCCCTCACCCTCATCAGCCAGGCCAAACCCGGCTCGACGGTAAAAATCAGCGGCATCCGTCGTGGTAAAAAATTTGAAGCCGACGCAATAGTTATGCAACGACCGAAACAAGAACGGTGATCCTGGAAAATTGAATGGCTGTTGCTGGTATAGTGAATACCATCTGCCGTTAAATTAACTTGCAGGCTCAGGATAATACTTGCGTTAATGCAGTGATGAATACGGTATTTTCTTCCGGTGTACCCACTGTTACACGGAGACAATCCTTTAAGACTCCACCAGCGTTATCCAGATTTTTTACCAGCACGCCTTTTGATTTCAAGCCTTCAAAAATTTGCCCGGCCTGTCCGGCGGGTACGCGAAAAAGTATAAAGTTGGCGCGACTGGGATAAACCGTAAGTTTCTCGATTTTCCGTAGTGCCTGCTCGAGGATGGTTCGATCTTTTTTTATTTGTTCGGTCTGGGCTTGTAATACTTCTGCATGCTGCAGGGCAAACTCGGCGCTCGCCTGGGTCAGGACATTGATGTTATACGGCAAGCGTACTTTTTCAAATTCTGTCAGCCAGGGCGGCGGACCCGCCAGTAACCCCAGGCGCAAACCTGCCAACCCCATTTTAGAAACAGTTCGCATAACCAGCAGGTTGTCATAGGTCATGACCTTTGGCATGAAACTGTCATCCGCAAAGGCATGATAGGCTTCATCCACAATCACCACACCGGGTGTGGCTCGAATGATTGCCTCGATGTCTGAGGCGTTGAACAGGTTGCCGGTGGGATTGTTCGGGTACGCCAGAAATACAATGGCAGGTTGATGCTCTTCAATTGCCGTCAGCAGGGCATTATTGTCCAGGGCAAAATCATTCTTTAACGGCACCCCGACATAGTTCATACCGGCAAAGGTGGCAATCATGTTGTACATGACGAAACCTGGTTCGACCGACACCACGGTCTGTCCGGGGACAGCCAATGCCAGTAACAGCATTTGAATGATTTCATCCGAACCATTTCCCAGCAGGATGTCCGCATCTGCCGGCACGGCCATCGCCTGACGCAGGCGATCTTTCAATGTGCTTGCGGACGGATCCGGATAGCGATTCAGCTCAGCCTGGCGTAAGGTTTCCAGCCACTGCTGTACCATTTCCTCAGGCCAGGTATACGGATTTTCCATAGCATCAAGCTTGATTAAGCCCAAGGCATCGGGCACATGATACGCGCTGAGAGCGCGGATTTCCGGCCGCACCCAACGCGCGACCCTGTCGCGCAGGGACGAGGAACGAGGAGCGAGGGTGGAGGTCTTGTCGGTCATGGGATTAGTCTGTTTACACATCGATTGAACGACGAGTTGAACATTCGTGTTTATATTCGTGCGTCATTGATTGAAAATTGAACCTGGAAGGTCCTTCAAAGTTGTTGTCTCATCAGCGAGGCCGCAGCAGCTCCAGCTGTTTGCTCCACGCCCATGCGAAGCCTTGTCCAAGAACCTTTCCTGTCACTTTGTCCCTAGTCGCTCGTCCCTTTCTTGATCCGGTACTCCGCCGAACGGGCATGGGCCGTCAGGCTTTCCCCCCGTGCCAATACCGAGGCCACCTTGCCCAGCTCAGAGGCGCCCTCGGCCGAACACATAATCAGGCTGGAGCGTTTCTGAAAATCATACACGCCAAGCGGGGAACTAAAACGCGCTGTGCGGGAGGTAGGCAACACATGATTCGGTCCCGCGCAATAATCACCCAGGGCTTCGGCGGTGTAGCGACCCATGAAGATAGCGCCAGCATGACGAATCTGCCGGGCCATGGCCTGGGGATCTTCTACGGAAAGTTCCAGATGCTCGGGTGCAATATAGTTGGCCACTTCCACGGCTTGCGCCAGATCCTTGACTTCAATCAGGGCGCCTCGCGCTGATAAAGAAGTGCTGATGATGTCCTGGCGTTCCATTTCCACCACCAGCTTTTCAATGCTGGCTTGCACTTTGTCCAGAAAAGCGCTGTCGGGTGACACCAGAATCGATTGGGCATCCTCATCATGTTCGGCCTGGGAGAACAAATCCATGGCAATCCAGTCAGGGTCAGTATTGCCATCACAGACCACCAGAATTTCAGACGGTCCGGCAATCATATCGATGCCAACCTGTCCGAATACCATGGACTTGGCCGTGGCCACATAAATGTTACCCGGGCCAACGATCTTGTCCACCTGCGAGATGGTTTCGGTGCCATGAGCCAGGGCGGCGACCGCCTGGGCCCCACCAATGGTATACACCTTGCTGACCCCCGCTATCCGGGCTGCCGCCAATACCAGTTCATTGACGTCGCCATCTGGGGTCGGCACCACCATGATAATTTCCTCTACCCCGGCCACATGGGCGGGTATAGCGTTCATTAACACCGATGAGGGATAGGTCGCCTTGCCACCGGGCACGTATAACCCGACCCGATCCAGGGGAGTGACTTGCTGTCCAAGCAGCGTGCCATCGGCCTCGGTATAGGACCAGGATTCCATCTTCTGGTGCTGGTGGTAACTGCGCAAGCGGTCAGCCGCCACTTCCAGTGCCTTTCGTTGCTCGAGCGGGATCGATTCCAGCGCAGTTTCGAGGCGCGACTCGTCCAGGATCAGATCGGCCATACTCGCAGCCTGCATGCGATCAAACCGGTTGGTGTATTCGACCACGGCGGCATCACCGCGTCGCTTCACGGCTTCGATTATTTCACGCACTGTGGTCGTCACCGCCTCATCGGAAACATTTTCCCAGGCCAATAATGCTTCCAGTTGCGACCAGAAATCCCTCGAGGAAGCTTCAAGCCGTTTGATATTCAACATGCTGTGTCACCGTTTAGCCATTTACCGCTTCCGCCATCAAATCAATAAAGGCTTTCACCTTGTCATGCTTCATTTTCATCGATGCCTTGTTCACAATCAGGCGCGAACTGATATCTGCCATATGTTCCAACGGCGCCAGGCCATTGGCCTTCAGTGTGTTACCGGTATCAACCAGGTCAACAATGCGATCCGCCAGTCCGACCAGAGGCGCCAATTCCATCGAACCATAGAGTTTGATAATTTCCACCTGTTGACCCTGTTCGGCATAATAACGCCGGGCACAATTGACGTACTTGGTGGCAATTCGCAGACGCCCATTTAACGGTTTGGCACTCTTCGGTCCGGCGGTCATCATGCGACAACGTGCAATCTTCAGATCAAGGGGTTCGTACAGTCCTTCCCCGCCATGCTCCAACAGTACGTCTTTTCCCGCCACACCCAGATCAGCGGCCCCGTACTGCACATAGGTCGGCACATCCGTGGTACGAATAATCACCAGCTTTACATCATCCCGGCTGGTATCCAGGATCAGTTTGCGACTGGTTTCAGGATCATCCAGGGGCTCGATGCCGGCGTGTTTCAACAACGGCAATGCTTCCTTGAAGATCCGGCCTTTCGACAAGGCAATGGTTAAAGTTGTTTCCATAGACTATTCCGAACTTTCGTATGGTTTACTGATTGCCAAGCTTATGCTGGCACGCGCCGGATTCTAGCGCCGAGCTGTTGCAGCTTTTCCTCAATACATTCATAACCACGGTCAATATGGTAAATCCGCTCCACCACAGTCTGACCTTCCGCCACCAGACCCGCCAGTACCAGGCTGGCGGAGGCACGCAAATCGGTGGCCATTACCGGTGCGCCGTTCAGCGTTTCCACGCCGTTACAAAAAGCCGTGTTCCCCTTGAGGGTAATGTCAGCGCCCATGCGCTGCAACTCCAGGATATGCATGAATCGGTTTTCAAATACCGTTTCCGTGATCACCGCGTGGCCTTCAGCAATGGCATTGATGATTGAGAATTGTGCCTGCATGTCCGTCGGGAATGCCGGATAAGGTGCAGTACTGATTTCCACCGCCCTGGGACGCTTGCCATGCATATCGAGACTGATCCAATCCTTGCCCGTCTCAATGGTCGCGCCAGCCTCCTGGAGCTTGGACACGGAATCCAGTATTGTGGGATCCGTATCCTTGAGTTTAACCTTACCGCCGGTCACTGCCGCCGCCACCAGAAAGGTGCCGGTTTCAATGCGATCCGGCAACACGTTGTAGTGTGTACCATGGAGTTTCTCGACACCTTCGATGGTGATGGTATCCGTTCCGGCACCTTCGATTTGCGCGCCCATGCTAATCAGGCAATTCGCCAGATCGATCACTTCCGGTTCACGCGCCGCATTTTCAATGATGGTCGTGCCCTCCGCCAAGGTCGCCGCCATCAGCAGGTTTTCCGTCCCGGTAACCGTCACCATGTCCATCACCAGCTTGGCTCCTTTGAGCCGCTTGGCACGGGCCTTAATGTAACCGTTTTCAACACTGATATCGGCACCCATGGCCTCGAGACCACTGATATGCAGATTGACCGGTCTGGATCCGATTGCACAACCCCCGGGCAGCGAAACTTCCGCTGAACCAAAACGCGCCAACAGGGGACCCAGTACCAGGATAGAGGCGCGCATGGTTTTGACCAATTCATACGGAGCAACTAACTGACTGATGGTGGAGGCATCCACCTCGACACTCATCATTTCGTTCATGGTAATCGACACGCCCATGCGACCCAGGAGTTCCATGGTGGTGGTAATGTCGTGCAAGTGTGGAATATTGCCTATCGTCACCGGCTCACTTGCCAACAAGGTACTCACGATAATCGGCAATGCCGCGTTTTTCGCGCCAGAAATGCGTATTTCCCCGTTGAGGGGCACACCGCCATAAATCAATAACTTGTCCATAAAACTGTCTTGTCGATAAGTTTGCCGTATCAGGCAAAAAAGCGGGGATCAGGGCTCAAGAGGAGATCTGCAACTTACTGGCTTTCTCCCATTCCTCGGGCGTATAGGCCTTGATGGTCAGAGCATGGAGTTCGCCACTGGTAATCAGATCATTGACCGACGCATAGACCCGTTGCTGCTTTTTCAGCGCGGTCATGCCGGCAAATATTTCACCCACCACAATGGTTTCAAAGTGGCTGCCATCACCGGTCACGCTGACCTCGCAATCGGGCAGGTCAGCTGAAATTCGTAGTTTCACATCTTCTGGATTCATCGGACTCACTCAAAAGTTATAACTGATAGAGGGGCGCTATTGTAGCCTGTGTCAGGAACAAACCGATAGCAATTAGGCGGTTTTGTGAGGGGAATGCGCCTCAGGTCAGCGGAAGCAATGGTAACAGGTCACTAACCCGGGCAATCTCCCGCAACTGGTCCGGTAAATTATGAAAATGTAGCGTGATATCCTGCTTCTCTGCCAGGCGAAGCCACTCCACTAATAACGCCAGGCCGGCACTGTCACTCCGTGTCACGCCCTCGAGATCAATCTGTACTTCGCTACCGACAGCCGGGAATTGGCCAAGCATGGATTGAAGCAGGTCCGGTACCGTTTCCAAACACAACTCCCCCTCAACCTGAAAATGATGCGTATCCAGCTTATTAATCACTGCATTAGTCATTCGCCACCTGCCGCCACTTTGTCTTCCAGTCGTTGTATCAAACTATCCAGACCCGCTTGCTTAATCTCGGTGGCAAATGAGGTACGGAAATTGGTCACCAGGCTGATGCCATCCACTGAAATATCGTAAACCTTCCACGCTTCATTTCTCTTGTAGAGCCGAAAATTAAGTGACACGGTCCCGCCATTGGGTTGGATGACTTCAGATCGCACTGTCACATCACCGTTCGCCGGATCATCCCGCAAGGGTAAATAGCGGATCTCCTGATCGCTATAGTCGAGCAAGGCCACACCATAGGTTCGTACCAACAAAGTCCGAAAGGCCCTGACAAATCGTAATTTCTGTTCCTTGCTCGCTGTTCGCCAGTGTTTACCCAGTACCCAGGCTGAGATGCGGATAAAATCAAAATGCGGAGAAATAATCTCCTTAACCAGATCGTAAATGCCTTCCGGGTTTTGTTGTAATGCTGCCTGTTCGCTTTGTAGCCGTGACAAGGTCTGCACAGTAGTTTGCTGCACAAGTTCTTGTGGACCAATTGCAGCTTGTCCCGTCAGGGGTAAACACAGGCAGAGGAACAGCAACCCACCGCGAACCGGAGCGAGCATGCTCATTTATCCCCCGACCCTGCCTCAGTCATAAATTTGGAAACAAACTGGCCAATGAGTTTCTCCAGTACCAGGGAATCCTGGGTCAGTTTTATTTCGTCTCCCTGCACCAGATTCTGTTCATCCCCCCCCGCTTCCAGGCCAACGTACTTTTCTCCCAGCAAGCCTGCCGTGTAGATACTGGCAGAGGTGTCTTTTGGTAACAGGTTATGGTGGGGTTCGATTTCCATCACCACCACGGCCTGTAATGCCTGGTCATCAAACGCAATCTGCTTGACCCGACCGATGCGCACACCCGACATGGTTACCGGTGAGCGGACTTTCAGACCGCTGACATCTTCAAACCGGGCCGATACTTCATAGCCTTTAACTCCGCTGTAAGAAGCCAGATTACTGACCTTCATCGCCAGCATAAACAGGGCGGCCAAACCAGCCGCAACAAATACTCCTACCCAGATTTCTGTTACACGTGTCGTCATGGTCACTCTCCGAACATGAGCGCTGTTAAAATAAAGTCCAGTCCCAGTACTGCCAGGGCGGAATGTACTACGGTGCGGGTCGTTGCGCGGCTGACCCCTTCGGAAGTCGGGATCGCATCATTGCCTTCAAAGATCGCAATCCAGCTCACGACTACCCCAAACACCAAACTCTTGATGATCCCGTTGTTTATATCATCATACATATCAACCTTGTCCTGCATCTGCGACCAGTAAGCCCCGTCATCCACTCCCAGCAGACCGACACCCACAAAGTAGCCGCCCAGAATCCCCACCGCACTGAAAATCGCCGCCAGAAAGGGCATGGAAATAAAACCTGCCAGAAACCGGGGCGCCAGCACCCGACGCACAGGATCCACCGCCATCATTTCCATGGCCGAGAGTTGCTCAGTCGCTTTCATCAGGCCGATCTCGGCCGTCAAAGCCGAACCCGCCCGTCCGGCAAACAACAACGCTGTCACCACCGGTCCCAGTTCACGCACCAGTGAAAGTGCCACGACGACACCCAGTGATTCCTCGGCCCCGAAATCCACCAGGGTGTTATAACCCTGTAGCCCCAGCACCATCCCGACAAATATGCCGGAGACCACGATGATTACCAGCGATAACACACCCACAGCGTAAATTTGTTTTATCACCAGACCAAAGCGGAGGAACAAGCCAGGTAGTCCAGCCAGAACTTGCAGCAGCAGCAAATGACCACGTCCGAGTCGCTGGAAGAAATCCAGGCCTTTTCGGCCCAATAGCTGTAGACTGTCCAACATCAGTTGTTTTGCTCCCGCTGCATCAAGTCTTCCGCATAATCCGCTGCCGGATAATGAAATGCGACCGGTCCATCCGCTTCACCGTTTAGAAACTGTTGCGCCCAGGCCGAGTCCGAATTTCCTAAAGCCTCAGCCGTACCGTGGGCTACAACCTTTCCACCGGATAACAGATAAACATCATCGGCGATGGCGCAAGTCTCGGTAATATCATGGGAGACAATGATGCTGGTCAGCCCGAGCGAATCATTCAGGGTTCGAATCAACCTCACCAGCACCCCCATTGAAATGGGATCCTGACCGGTAAAAGGCTCGTCATACATCATCATCATGGGATCCATAGCGATCGCTCGCGCCAGGGCGACCCGTCGCGCCATACCACCTGATAACTCACTTGGCATCAGATCTCGCGCGCCACGTAAACCCACCGCTTCGAGCTTCATTAACACCAGGGTACGAATTAAAGCCTCTGGCAAACTTGTATGTTCCCGTAAAGGAAAGGCAATATTGTCGAACACATTCATGTCCGTTAACAGCGCACCATTCTGAAACAACACACCCATGCGCTTGCGTAAACGATACAGCGCCCCGCGACTTAAATGCTGGACTTCCTCGCCATCTACCAGCACGCTGCCATTATCCGGTTTCAGCTGCCCACCGATTAGGCGTAACAGGGTGGTTTTACCGGTACCACTTGGCCCCATAATCGCGGTAACGCTGCCGCGTCGAATATCAATATCGACACTATCGAAGATCACGCGATCGCCGCGGGAAAAACTGAGATTACGAATTTGAACCAATGGAGTGTCAGACATAAATCGTTTTTAGCGTTATTTAATCAGCTCATTGTGACGCAGGAAAAATGTTATGACAATGCCCGATGGTCGTGCTTGTGACAGAACCGCTATTCTTAAAGTGAGAGGTAATTCAATTTTTTGAATGCACTTTGATGTCGTATTGCCAAAATTCCATGGTAGCCAGAAGACACTACTTTCGAGCGTGTTGTTTAAAGCAAGTCAAGGATGACCTGTGCCTGTCTGATCACCGCAATATCAGGTGGATCTCCATCAAACAGTAATATGGTCTGACGATGTTGCCCCCCGGCAGTAAGGCAGGTCTCCACCCAGTGCCTGATCTGTCTGGGATTAACATCACGGGTGATAATTCTCGTCACCGCCAGGGAACCCAGCATTAATCCCTCTGGCCCGCCTATGCCATGCCAACAGCAGCTTACCTGCCGGCTACGTAACAATTGTAAAACGCTATCTGCAGGATTCTCGTTACCAAAATCCACGCAGAGCGGCGAAAAAGCCTCTACGCTATCAAGCAGGCTATTAAGTGTCGCCACTTCTGAATTCAAACTGGTCCGCAACAGAATGCCGACACAGCGGTCTCCGATGGCATCAATCCTGCGCATCTGTGGCTGTGCTTCCTCGGTGCTATTGGCATTTATTTCCAGGACAAAACGAAACGACGCTTCACTTTCCTCACACCAATGAGTGGCATCCGCATTGGGTGAACACCATTCTTGCGCCGTCACCAACACCACCGGAAATTCATTGGCGTAGTAACTCAAACGCCAGTCCATAGGCAAATCTTCCGGGTAAAAATCAGTTGCCCAACTAGTGTGGGACCAGCCACAGGCTCCGATTAAAAGTGGATAGTCACGTGCCATAGTGTAGATTGACCTGTCTTAAGTTGCTGTAAATATGGAATAATAGCGCCCAGGATCGAAAAGGCAGATAGTCATGGGTGATGTCGTAACCATAAAAAAGCTCCGCCCGAAAGACAAGCACAAGGGTAAAACCCTCTGCAAAAGCGGCTTCCACAAGTGGGAAGTCGTCCAGGGTAATCCATTTGATGTCAAACAGGGTAGGATGGTGACGCGCTATCGTTGTAACCGTTGTGGCGCAAGCCGTACCGAAGCACGTTGAATCAACTAAACAATACTATATAAAGAATAACCTCTTGCAAGCTGCAACCACGAACACACCCGTTAATTCAGTTTATCTGCTACTGCTCATTCTTACTCTGGCACTGCTGGGTGGTTGCGCCAGTGTGCCAGGCCCACCTGATGAGCGAGATCCGTTTGAGTCCTACAATCGTTTTATGTACAGCTTTAATGATTCCCTGGACAGCGCCATTTTGCGACCAGTGGCGCAGGGTTACCAAAATATAACACCGGATCTGGTCGAGACCGGGATATCCAATTTTTTCGATAACATTGGTGACCTCAATGTGATGGTTAACAACTTTCTGCAATTTAACATAGAAAGAGGCGTGTCCGATTTTGGCCGGATTCTCTGGAACAGTACGGTAGGCATATTTGGTCTGATTGATGTGGCCTCTCACATGGGTTTGCAAAAGCATGATGAAGATTTTGGCCAGACTTTTGCCGTCTGGGGCGTACCGGATGGACCCTATATCGTGCTGCCCTTTCTTGGGCCCAGTACCGTGCGTGACAGCGTGGGGCTGGTGGGTGATATTTATGTGGATCCGCTATTTCAAATCGAGGAAGAAGGTAATGTCTACTGGGGTGCGGTTGCCTTACGCTTTATCGATACCCGCGCTGATTTACTCAGTGCCAGCCGCATCCTGGATCAGGCGGCGATTGATCCTTATATCTTTGTACGTGATGCCTATCTGCAACATCGCCGCAACCTGGTCTATAACGGTAACCCGCCGCTGGATGAAACCATGGAGTTTGATCCCAGCACCGATGCTGATTTGGAGCTGGAACTGGAGTTGGAGTTGGAACTCGAACAGCAACAGTCAACACCGGACTCGCAACCCAGTCCGGAACTATCCCATGACAAAAAAGAACCTGCACTAAACCAACGACAATGACTTCTGAATTGTTTCTCTCTATTTTCGCTGTTTTCAGTGGCTTCGGCTTGCTGGTATGGGGAGCCGACCGTTTTGTCGACGGCGCTTCGGCGACCGCTCGTAATCTGGGTGTTTCACCCTTGATAATCGGCCTGACCATTGTCGGTATTGGTACCTCGGCACCCGAAATTCTAGTGTCCGCCATGGCTGCATGGCAGGGTAATCCGGCGTTAGGTATCGGTAATGCCCTCGGCTCAAATATTACCAATATCGGTCTTGTGCTTGGGGTTACTGCACTAATTACGCCGTTAGTGGTCAAGTCCGACACCCTGCGGCGTGAATACCCACTGATGTTTATGATCATGCTGGTTAGCCTGATGCTGCTACTCGACGGGGAAATGAGTCGGCTGGATGGAATAATCCTGCTCATTGGTCTGGTGATCATGGTGATGTGGATGATCCGTCTGAGCTTAAGACGCGAGCATGATCCGATGGAGGATGAATTCGATAAGGAAATTCCACGTGTTTCGACCGGCAAAGCGCTGTTCTGGCTCGCCTTGGGTATGATCCTGCTGCTGGGTAGTTCCCGCCTACTCGTGTGGGGTGCCGTTGATATCGCCCTGACCATGGGCATCAGTGATCTCATCATCGGTTTGACCATCGTGGCCATCGGTACCAGCTTGCCGGAACTGGCGGCCTCGGTTATGAGCGCCCTGCGCAATGAGCCCGACATTGCCATCGGGAATGTCATTGGTTCAAACATGTTTAACTTGCTGGCGGTACTGGGTTTGCCGGGTGTTATTCATCCAACCCTGCTGGAGCCAGAGATCCTGACCCGGGATTATCCTTATATGATTGGCCTTAGCATCACGCTGTTTGTCATGGCCTACGGTTTTCGGGGTCAGGGGCGGATCAACCGGGTAGAAGGCTTGTTGTTGCTGATTGCCTACTTCGTCTACCTGGGACTGTTGTACCATAGCGTGACGTCTTAAACGCGGAGAGTTGTCATGAGTTCACTTGAGTTGCAGGTCGAGAATGTAAAATGTGGCGGCTGTGCGAATGCCATACAGGAAGGGCTGTCGGCGCTAAACGGTATTGATGAGGTAACAGTAAATATTGAAAGTGGTACGGTACGTATTCAAGGTGAAGGCTACAATGACAAGGATATTCATTCCAAACTTAACGACCTGGGCTATCCGGTCAAAGGTTAACGGCAATCCATGGATAAAGACAAAGTCACTACTCTCGCAACTGCGGTGATTGAAACCGAGGCCGATGCGGTTCGTCATCTCAAAACACGAATAGACGACGCTTTTTATCAGGCCTGTGAACATATGCTGGGTTGCCAGGGGCGTATCGTCGTCACCGGCATGGGAAAATCGGGGCATATTGGCGGCAAGATTGCCGCTACCCTGGCCAGTACTGGCACACCCGCTTTTTTTGTCCACCCTGGCGAGGCCAGCCATGGTGATCTCGGTATGATTACCCCACAAGATGTGGTGCTGGCCCTCTCCAACTCGGGTGAAACTGACGAGATATTGACCATATTGCCCTTGATTAAACGTCTGGGTATTCCATTGATTGCCCTGACCGGCAATTCTGACTCGCGCCTGGCTGAGGAAGCGGACGTACATCTCGACATCAGTGTTGATAAAGAAGCCTGTCCATTAGGGTTGGCCCCGACCTCCAGCACCACCGCAACCCTGGTCATGGGGGATGCCCTCGCCGTGTCATTACTGGAATCACGGGGGTTTACCGCCAATGATTTTGCCCTCTCCCACCCGGGTGGCCGACTCGGCAAGCGCCTACTGCTTCACGTACAGGACATTATGCACACGGGTGAGGGTATACCCAGGGTTAGCGAAGCTGCGAGCTTAAGTGAGGCCCTAGTGGAAATGACACAAAAAGGGCTGGGCATGACCGTAATCACCAGCCCTGATGAGCAGGTGATGGGCGTCTTCACCGACGGCGATCTGCGTCGGGTCCTGGACCACGGGGAAGTCAATGTGCGGGAACTCGGTATTGTCGACTGCATGACCCGGAACCCCAAGACTATTCGTCCTGATCAATTGGCTGCAGAAGCCCTGCAACTGATGGACACTAAACGCATCAATGCCATGCCCGTAGTGGACGCACAACAACAATTGATTGGTGCTATTAACATGCATGACCTGTTACGGGCCGGCGTAGTTTAGAGGTTTCAGCAAGAGAGAAATAATATGAAAGATATCCTGGCCAAGGCCGCACAAATAAAGCTGGTGGTATTCGATGTAGATGGTGTGCTTACCGATGGTAGCCTGTTTATCGGTGATGATGGTCAGGAATACAAGGCCTTCCATTCGCGCGACGGGCTGGGAATGAAACTGCTTCGTAAAAGTGGTGTCGAAGTTGGCATTATCACGGCACGAACATCTGAAGTTGTTAAACATCGTATGGAAAATCTCGACATTGAATACGTCTACCAGGGTCGGCTTGAGAAACTGCCCGCTCTCAAGGAATTGCTTGCCAAACTGGGGTTTTCCTTTGAACAAACCGCTTATGTAGGCGATGACGTCGTCGACCTGCCGGTGATGCGACAAGTTGGACTGGCGATTGCCGTGCAGGATGCGCACCCACTTGCCAAGCAGCATGCCCATTGGCAAACCCCACATGACGGCGGACGAGGGGCGGCCCGTGATGTCTGTGAACTCATAATGGAAGCCCAGAATACACTCGATACACAACTCAAGCCCTATCTTATATGAGTCGCCTGCAATTCCTCATTATTCTGGCTGTGATATTACTGATTGTTGCCTACGGCAACTGGCTGATGACAACTTTCCAGTCAACGACTGCGAGTGGCCCACAAGAAGCGCGCCATGATCGAGACTTGTTTGCCGAAGATGTGACCAGCACCACAATGGACGCCAGGGGTAATCCCCGTTATCGCTTAACGGCGGAACTCGTCAACCACTACCCTGACGATAAAAGCGTCAGTTTACAGGCGCCGCGACTGGAATATTATCGTCAACAATTACCCCCGTGGACAGCCGAGTCGGAGACAGGACGTGTCTATGATAAAGGCCGACAGGTTTTTCTGGACGGAAAGGTCACCATGCACCGCCCCGCCGAGGGTAAGCAGCCTGCAACCCGCTTGTATACCCATGACTTGCTTATCCTGCCTGAGGATGATTATGCGGAAACCGCCGCGGCGGTAAAAATAAAAAGTGGCAAGAGTGAACTCAGGGGAACGGGTATGCGGGTCTATATGTCTGAGGGGCGTCTGGAGTTACTGGCCAGGGGTAAAGGCGTATATGTCTTCCCGCGGTAAAATACTGGTAACGAGCCTGATGCTGCTCAGCCAGAGCAGTTGGGGTCTGGAATCGGACCGTGACCAACCGATCCATATCAAGGCCGATCGCATCACGGTGAACGAAAAGCAGGGCGTGAGTTTCTACAAGGGTAACGTGCAGGTTACTCAGGGCAGCCTGCGAGTAAATGGTGATGAGGTCACCGTGTTCCTGCAAAGCGACGCCTTAAGCAAGGTGATTGTTATCGGCAATCCCGCCACCCTGATACAGCAACCCGACCACCGGCAGGAACCCGTAAATGCCAAAGCAACGCGGATGGAATATGACGCTAAAAGGGAGATCGTCCACCTGCTAGAAAATGCTGAGGTCCAGCAGGGTCCTAACAGTTTTGCTGGCAACTACATTGAATATGATACTCGCAACAGTATGGTCTCGGCCCGCAAGGGGGATACGGATGACAGCCGGGTGCATGTCATTATCACTCCACCGGAAAATGAAGCAGAAAAAGGAACCACACCATGAGCATCCTGCGCGCCGAGAATTTGGCCAAGCGTTACAAGGGACGCGATGTCGTACATGGCGTCTCCCTGGATATCTCAAGTGGCGAAGTCGTCGGCCTTCTAGGGCCGAATGGCGCCGGTAAAACCACCTCTTTTTATATGGTTGTCGGTCTTATTTCCGCCGATGCAGGCCGTATCACCCTGGATGATACCGATATCACTTCCCTTCCCATGCATCTGCGGGCTCGCATGGGTATCGGCTATCTGCCACAAGAGGCCTCGGTATTTCGCAAACTCTCGGTGACAGACAATATCCTGGCCATCCTGCAATTACGTAAGGAACTGGACAGATTCCAACAGGAACAAAAACTGGAAGAGTTACTGGAAGAACTCCATATCGATCATATTCGAAATAGTCAGGGAATAAGCCTGTCCGGGGGAGAGCGCCGACGGGTCGAAATAGCCCGGGCACTTGCCACTGAACCCCGATTTATCCTCTTGGATGAACCCTTCGCGGGCGTAGACCCCATCTCGGTACTCGACATTCAAGGTATCATTCGGCATCTCAAAGACCGTGACATTGGTGTACTAATCACCGATCATAACGTGCGAGAAACACTTGGGATTTGCGAACGTGCCTATATCATGAATGCAGGTGAGGTTATTGCTCGGGGTGATCCCGCCACCTTGCTGGATAACCAACAAGTTCGCAAGGTTTATCTGGGTGACAATTTCCAATTATGACAGTTCGGTCAAGACTGCAGCCATGCAAGAAATGCGCTAGAATTTAAATGCCTGACGAGAAATCAGGCAGTTGTATCCCTACTAGAATCGATGAAACAAGCTCTTCAACTCCGCCTCGGTCAACACCTGACCATGACCCCGCAGTTACAGCAGGCCATTCGGCTGTTGCAACTCTCTACGCTTGAATTGCAGACCGAAATTCAGGAAGCACTGGATTCCAACCTGATGCTGGAAGTCGAAGAGGATAGCAGTGAGATTGAAAACACTGGTAATAGCGATTCAACCCCAAGTACCGATGAGGAGAGCCCGGCCACCGATGACGGCGGTGAGACCTTGACCGAGACTTCTGCCGCAGGCGAGAGTGAAATTCCGGACGATTTGCCGGTTGACAGTAGTTGGGACGATATTTACGAAAATATTGCGATCCCGACAAGCTCAAGTGTCGGTAACACCAGTGATAATCGAGAGTTTGAATTCTCCGGGAATACCGAAGAAAGTCTACACGAACATCTCCGCTGGCAAATGCAGCTCACCCCGTTCAGCGACATCGATCGCGCCATTGCTGAATTCATTATTGATGCCATCAATGATGATGGTTATCTCGGAATGAGCCTGGATGACATTCATCAGGCGCTGGTTAATGAGTTGGAAATTGACAAAGATGAAATTGAAGCGGTGCTGCATCGTATCCAGAATTATGATCCCCCCGGGATTGGCGCACGCGACCTGAAAGAGAGCCTGCTACTACAACTCAAACAGTTCCCGCTTGAATCACCATGGCTCGAACCGGCAAAACAACTGATTGAAAATCATTTTGACCTCCTCGCCAAACGGGAATATGCACAGCTTACGCGTCGACTCAAGGTCAGCGAGGAAGAATTAAAACTAATTCTGCAGCTGATCCAATCACTCAATCCACGTCCTGGAAGCCAGATCACCGCCAGTCAGCCAGAGTATATTATTCCGGATGTCATCGTCAGTAAAAATGCTGGTAAGTGGAAAGTGGAATTAAATCCAGATGCGGCACCACGCTTGCGGGTCAATCCGCATTACGCAAGTCTGATTAAGCAGGTAAATAACAATGAGGATAATACTTGTCTCAAAAATCACCTGCAGGAAGCACGCTGGTTTATTAAGAGCCTGATAAGCCGTAATGAAACACTGCTCAGGGTAGCTACCAGCATCGTTGAACGGCAAATCGACTTTCTGGAACACGGCGATGAAGCTATGAAAGCGCTGGTGCTGCATGATATTGCAGAAGCAGTGGACATGCACGAATCCACCATTTCGCGAGTAACCAGTAAAAAATACATGCATACACCACGGGGTATTTTTGAGTTGAAATATTTTTTCTCCAGTCATGTCAGTACCAGTAATGGTGGAGAGTGTTCAGCTACTGCGATACGGGCCTTTATCAAGAAACTCATCTCCGCCGAAAACACCAATAAACCACTCAGCGACAGTAAACTGGCAACAATCCTGGGTGAACAAGGTATCAATGTTGCCCGCCGTACTGTCGCCAAGTACCGTGAAGCCATGGCAATTCCGCCATCTAATGAAAGAAAACGTCTAGCCTAATAAAGGAGCACCACATGCAACTCAATGTCACCGGCCATCATGTTGAAGTAACACCCTCATTACATGACTACGTTTCCCAGAAAATGGAACGATTGGAACGGCATTTTGACCATATTACCAACGTACATGTCATTTTGAGTGTGGAAAAATTACGCCAGAAAGCTGAAGCAACATTCCACCTGAGTGGAGGCAATCTGTTTGCCGATGCTCAGGATGAAGATATGTATGCTGCCATTGATGCCATGACAGATAAACTTGATCGTCAAATTAAAAAGCACAAGGAAAAAATGAAAGATCATCACCGCAGTGAAGGTGCACAAATTAAACAAAGTCACAGTTAAGCCTGGTTATTACCGCTATGCAGTTAACTGACTTTCTCACTACTGATCGCATTGCCTGTAACGTCAATGCGCACAGTAAAAAACGTGCGCTTGAGGAACTCAGCGAGCTTATCTCGCATGATCAGAGCTCAATCAGCGCCACCGATATTTTTGACTGTCTACTGTCCCGTGAGCGACTTGGCGGCACAGGTATTGGTTTTGGTGTTGCCATTCCACATGGTCGTTTAAAGGACAGCAACCATACAACAGCAGCGCTGATTCAACTAAACCATGGCATAGACTTTGATGCGGTAGATGACCAACCGGTGGATTTGTTATTTGCACTGGTTGTGCCTGATAAAGCGACTGAGGAGCACCTGAAAATACTTGCCCTGTTGGCGGCCATGTTTAAGGAAGATGAATTACGTGCACATTTGCGTGAAGCAAAAAACCCTGAGGATGTGATTCAATTAATCAGGGAATGGCAAAGCCGAAGCTGAGTCTATGACAATACCCCTCACTGCTCTTTCCATTTTCGAGCAACATCAAAAATCACTCGAATTTGGCTGGGTCGAGGGGCAAACCTACGCCAAAAGGCCAATTGAAGCGGTTCAACTAGACACGAGTCGTAACGCCTTAATTGGCCATCTCAACTTGATCCACCCCAACCTGATTCAGGTCATGGGCCAGGCAGAGCTGGATTATATCAACGGCCTGGGTAAAAATTCCCGTCAGGATGCCATACATAGCTTATTCACAAACCAGCCATTGATGATCATCCTGGCTGAAAACATCTTGCCCCCGGATCAATTTCTGAGTTTGGCAGCAGAACATCATGTCCCACTTGTTCGTTCCAGGCATACTGTCAGCCATATTATTGATCACCTGCATTACTATCTCAGCAGCCAATTGTCAGAGAAACTGGTTCAACACGGCGTATTCATGGAGGTAATGGGTCTCGGAGTTTTGCTGACAGGGCCAAGTGGTGTCGGTAAGAGTGAATTAGCTCTGGAATTGTTAAGCCGGGGCCACCGTCTGGTCGCCGATGATGCTCCGGAATTCCGCCGCACTGCGCCTGATACTGTACATGGCAGTTGCCCACCCATGCTGACAGATTTTATTGAAGTTCGTGGCCTGGGTATTCTCAATGTACGTGCCATGTATGGTAATAATGCCGTCATGCCGCATAAACGTTTACATCTCATTATTCACTTGCAGCCACTGACGGAAAATGGCAATGTTCCGACATTTGACCGACTCGACACCAATCAGCGACACCGTG
>CAJIAB010000159.1_pt1 | contig 23239 bp, 24 predicted proteins | sample 9199081 | NCBI WGS metagenome assembly CAJIAB01 (sample SAMEA7708262, study PRJEB35096) | sediment metagenome | biome: marine neritic benthic zone biome [ENVO:01000025]; feature: sediment [ENVO:00002007]; material: shallow marine sediment [ENVO:03000034] sea grass bed [ENVO_01000059] ... | reverse complement strand
GCCAGCCTTGCAGCAGGTTATTGCGACGCGCTAGCTGTTCAGCTGCCAATGCCTCTGCCGCCAAAGGTGCGCCACCCGCCAATCCCATTAGCACTGCCGCATCCCGGGGATTATCCAGCTGTGCCGCCAGCCAGGCTTGCGCCATTTCCACCGGGGGAAGTGCCAGGCGCAAAGACTGACACCGGCTACGAATCGTGGCGGGCAGGAAGGATGGCCGATCGGTGATGAGCAACAACACGGTGTCAGCCGGTGGTTCTTCCAGGGTCTTCAATAAGGCATTGGCAGCTGCGATGTTCATGGCATCGGCAGGATTCAGGATCACCATCCTGTAACGACCGTAATGACTACTGAGTGATATTTTTTCAATCAAGGTCCGGATCTGATCGATCTTGATCACCTTTGAGTCTTCTTCCGGACTGATTCGAAATAAATCAGGGTGAGTCCCCGCCGCATACAACGAACAGGCATGGCAGCGGCCACAAGCCAGGCCATCAGCTTGCGGTTCGGCGCATAACAGGGACTGGGAAAAGACATTGGCCAGCTGCTGTTTGCCAATCCCGACCGGCCCACTGATTAACAGCGCATGTGGCAGGCGCCCTTGCACACGACGTTGCTGCAAGTCAGCAAAGACATCGGCTTGCCATGGATAGAGATCGTTCATGAGTCCAGCATTTGTTGTAGTACGTCCGCGATGTGCCTCTGCACCACATCCAGGGCCGGAGAGGCATCGATCACATGGATTCGGCCCGGTTCCGTTTTCGCCCGCGCCAGATAGGTTTCCCGCACTCGCTCGAAGAATGCATGCTGTTCCTGTTCAAATCGATCCGGCTCACTACGGGCACCAGCGCGTTGCAAGCCTTCTGCCACCGGCATGTCCAGTAACAAGGTATGATCCGGGCGCAGCTCCCCTTGTACCCAGTCTTCCAATACCTGGATGCGTTCCATGGGCACGCCACGGCCACCACCCTGATAGGCATAGGTGGCGTCGGTAAACCGATCGCATAGCACCCACTGCCCTGCCTCCAATGCAGGCAGTATCACTTCGGCAAGGTGTTGGGCACGGGCGGCGAACATCAGTAACAGTTCCATGTCATCACACATGGCCGTCTGGCGTGCATCCAGTAACATCTCACGCACGGATTCTCCCAAAGAGGTACCCCCCGGCTCACGAGTGCGAATAATATTGATGCCGGCCTTGCGCAGGAGGTCTTCGATAAAGGCAAGATTACTGCTCTTGCCAACCCCTTCGCTGCCTTCAACGGTGATGAATTGTCCTCGCATGGATGACTATGCTACTTAGTTTTTTGGCGGATTATAAGATGAAAAAGGTCGCTTACGCCCTTTGAGCTGATACTTGATCACGGCGTTGTTATGTTCGTCCAACGTGGCGGAAAAGTGATGACTACCGTCACCCTTCGCAACGAAATAAATATTCTTGCTGTCGTCCGGATGCAGGGTCGCACGAATGGCATCCCGTCCCGGCATGGCAATGGGTGTAGGCGGTAAACCGGCGCGTCGATAGGTATTGTATGGCGTGTCTTGCTGTAGATCGGATTTGCGAATATTACCTTTGTAACGCTCGCCCATGCCGTAGATCACGGTTGGATCGGTTTGCAGTCGCATGCGTTTTTCAAGTCGTCGCACAAATACGCCTGCAATTGCTTGCCGTTCACTGGCCAGCCCCGTCTCCTTCTCCACGATCGATGCCAGGATCAATGCCTCATAGGATGTTTCCAAAGGCAAGCCCACTGCACGCATTTCCCACTCCTGTGCCAGGACACTTGCCATGGCAGTATAGGCGCGTTTGAGAAACGCCACATCGCTCAGGCCTTTGGGGAAATGATAGGTGTCCGGTAAAAACCGGCCTTCCGGATGTTCCCCCGGATGGCCCAGCTGCTCCATGATGACCTCGTTACTCATACCCTGCAGGGTATGCTCCAGCGATGGGTGATTATGTACCGCAGCCATGACCTGGCGAAAGTTCCAGCCCTCCACCAGCGTCAAGGCATATTGCCGGACTTTGCCACTGATCAGCATGTCAATAAGTTGTCGCGCGGTCATGCCGGCCGGAATAACGTACTCACCCGCCTTGATATGCCGTGCTTTGCCCGTCAGTCGGCCATACCAGCGCAGATAATGCGTTTCGCTGATCAAACCCGCCTGGCTTAACTCATTCACCACCCGGATATAGTTGGACCCGGGTTTTAATTCATAACTGTAATTTACTTCAAGTGGCAGGGGCTCATCCAGATATTGATTGAGACTTAGCCACCACCAACCGGCAACAAGCGCGAGGGCAATGACCGATAACAGACCGAGTTTCACGATTCGCTTAGAGTTCAACAACGGGATAATCCTTTAACAAATACTTTAATAATGACCAATATACAGGGCCGGCTTGAAATTGACAGGTCTCAAATGCCTTTACCGGCCAAAGGCCGATCAGGCTGTTGCTTAATATGACTTCATCGGCCTGTTTGATATCCTCGATGGATATCGCTGTTTCGACCACTTTGATGTTTAATTTGGGTGCGTTATCCAATATCCAGCGTCGCATTACGCCCGCAACGCCGCAGTTATCCGTTTTCGGTGTGTACAGTGTATTGTCCCGCACCAGATAGACGTTACTCATGGTAGCTTCAATCACGTTTCCGTTCATATCAAGCATCAAGCCTTCGGCATCCTCATTGCCTTGCCATTCATTGCGTGCCAGGACTTGCTCAAGCCGATTGAGGTGTTTAATCCCTGCCAGGGTGGGATTGCAACCCAGACGGGTCTGGCATAACCGCAGCGCGATTCCTTCCTGCCAGTTTGTCTGAGGATACTCCGGCCAGTCATGCAACATCACAATCCGCGTTGTTTGCAGCTTGGCCGGTCGGCTATAACCTCGACCACCTGCACCACTGGTAACAATCAGCTTGATAACCGCCTTGTTCTTACCCTGAGCCGCCTGCGCAACTTCTTGCAACAATAACGTTTCATCAGGTTGCGGAAGCCCAAGTCGATCACAACCTGCACTCAGGCGTTGATAATGGTCTTGAAAACGGGGGCATTGACCGTCAAACACAGCCAGGGTTTCAAACAGGCCATCTCCATATTGCAGTCCCCGGTCGGCGACCGCAATGTCCGGTTGTTCAACCCCATTGATCCAGCAACGTTGTCTCATTCCGTTGCGCCTAATGCCAATAACATACCCCTGGCTTTATGTTGCGTCTCTTCCAGTTCCATCTCGGCAATCGAATCGGCAACCACACCTGCGCCTGCCCGTAAGCTGATGGTATCGTTGCTCATGCTAATGGTACGAATCAGGATGTTCAGATCCATATTTCCGTTATGATTCAAATAGCCCATCGAACCGGTATAGGCACCGCGCGGCGTTCGTTCCAGTTCGGCAATGATGGCCATGCAACGTTCCTTGGGACAACCGGTAATGGTACCGCCCGGAAAGACCGCACGAATTGCCTCGCCCGGTGTAACATCATTGCGCAGTTTACCCTGCACATTGGACACAATATGGTGTACATGCGCATAGCTCTCCAGCACCATCATCTCATTCACCTTGACGGTGCCGGGGATACATACCCGTCCCAGGTCATTGCGTTCCAGATCGATCAGCATGATATGTTCAGCCCGTTCCTTGGGATGGTCAATCAATTCCTCTTTATAGGCCGCATCATCCTGTGCTGAAGTACTGCGCGGGCGGGTTCCTGCAATCGGGCGGGTTTCGGCTACTCTATCCCGGACTTTTATCAGGCGTTCCGGCGAGGAACTGACAATCGAACCTTGCGCATAACTGGCTAACCCGGCAAACGGCGCGGGATTGGTCTGACAGAGTTGTGCATACAGATCAGCCGCACTCATACCCTCAGGTCGTTGCCCTCGCCAGCCGCGGGACAGGTTCACCTGAAACACATCCCCTTCCACGATGTAGTCTTTCACCTTTGCCACTTGCGACAGGTAGGCTTCAGGCGGATCGGCCTGCATGTTGATGTGTCCGGTGGTGGATGTCTCGGCTGGCGACGATACCTCCAGACTTTGTTGCAACTCCGCGAGTAATTCCGCGGTTTCCGCAATGAACAGGGTTTGTTGTTCCTGGTGATCGTTGATGATGGCAGCGGGAATTCGGGTTGCTACGGCCACCGGTAATGGCGAACCGGATGACGGGAGTTGCAAACGGGGTTCTATTTGGCCGGCAAGTTCATAACCCAGATACAGAAACCAGCCACCACTGAAGGGCGCATCAAGCGATAAACTGGTGTGATGGCTGGCAGCCTGGTGCCAGACGCGATCCAGTTGCTTGAGAAAGTCGCTTGATTCGGTTTCGATGCCGTCCAGTAACACGCGACCATCTCGGGTCAGTTGCAGTGAATCACTCGGATAGGCAAACAGGATGTCGTAACGCGCATTGGGATGCTGGCCCGCATCGCTCACCGCGCTTTGCAACAGAAAGGGAAAGTCGTCCGGCTGTGCGCGATGCAGCGCAAGTAGATCCGTCAGACCCTTTTGTCGAAGGAGATGGGTATTCACGGGCTCCCGGACTGAAACCTCAGTCCGGTTTGCGGAAAATCAGTGTGCCGTTGGTGCCGCCGAAGCCAAACGAGTTGGACAAGGCGACATCGATGTTCATTTCACGCGCCGTACCGGGCACGAAATCCAGATCACAGGCCGGATCCTGGTTGAAAATATTGATGGTAGGCGGCGCCACCTGATCGGCAATGGCTTTGACGGTAAATACCGCTTCAAGTCCGCCCGCCGCGCCCAGGGCATGACCTGTCATGGACTTGGTGGAACTCATGGCCAGTTTATAGGCGTGATCACCAAAGCTGCCTTTCGCCGCCATCACCTCGGCTGCATCACCGGCAGGTGTCGAGGTACCGTGCGCATTGATGTAATTCACCTCGTCTGGATTAACACCGGCATTGCGCATGGCCGCATTCATACAACGGCTGGCCCCTTCCCCACCTTCCGACGGTGCAGTCATGTGGTAGGCATCACCACTCATGCCAAATCCGGACAATTCGGCATACATTTTCGCGCCGCGTTTTTTAGCAAATTCATATTCTTCCAGTACCAAGACTCCGGCACCATCTGCGAGTACAAACCCGTCCCGATCCACATCCCAGGGACGCGATGCGGTTTCGGGATCATCATTACGGGTCGACAAGGCGCGCGCCGCGGCAAAACCCCCCACGCCACAGGCACTGGTCGCCATTTCCGCGCCGCCGGCAATCATGACATCGGCATCACCATACTCAATAATCCGTGCTGCATCACCGATACCGTGTGTTGCCGTGGCACAAGCCGTCACCATCGCAAGGTTGGGACCCTTCATGCCGTACTTTATGGACAGGTTGCCGGAAATCATGTTGATGATGGCGCTGGGTATAAAGAAGGGTGAAAATTTACGGGGTCCGCCTTTGAGGTAGGCTTCATTACTCCTCTCAATTGCCGGCAAACCGCCGATACCCGAGCCGATATGCACCCCGATACGCTCGGCATTCTCTTCCGTCACTTCCAGACCGGCATCTTCAATCGCCTCTATAGCCGCGGCGATGCCGTAATGGATAAAGACGTCCATTTTGCGGGCTTCCTTGGCAGACATTATTTTGGAAACATCAAAGTCTCTGACGGACCCGGCAAAACGCACCGAAAATTCGGACGCGTCAAAATGTTCGATGGGACGAATGCCGCTCTTGCCGGCCAGAATATTTTCCCAGGAGGTTTTTACATCAAGGCCAACCGGTGAAACCATTCCCAGACCGGTAACCACAACACGACGCTTGCTCAACGGTGTGTCCTCGTTGCTTATGAATTCAGGCGGAAATACAAAAGGCCGCAACCACAGGATAACCTGTGGTTGCGGCCAGCAATTAGACCAGCAGGTTGATTAACTGTGAGAGTTAATGAAATTGATGGCCTGCTGGACCGTAGTGATCTTTTCGGCTTCTTCATCTGGAATTTCAGTCTCGAACTCTTCTTCCAGCGCCATTACCAGTTCAACGGTATCCAATGAGTCTGCGCCGAGATCGTCCACGAAGGAAGCTTCTTTGGTCACTTCTTCAGGTTTAACACCCAGTTGTTCTACTACGATCTTTTCAACGCGTTCTTCAACACTGCTCATGTCGTTATATCCTCTTTTGGTTATCGATCAGCCTGAGCTGCGGCCGCTATTGTAGTGAAAACATCCGGTAGATGCCACAATCAATAGTGTTTTTGCCGCTTTCTCCCATGGCCAGTTTTTTTACAATAAAATCAATGAATTAAAATCAGTTATGCCATGTACATGCCGCCATTCACATGAATGGTCTCGCCGGTGATGTAGGCGGCGCCTGGTGAAGCCAGGAAACTCACGGCCTTGGCAATCTCTGCCGGTTGACCCAGGCGCACCAACGGAATCTGGGCCAACAGGGCGTCTCGCTGGGCCTCTGGCAGAGAGCGAGTCATATCGGTGTCGATAAAACCCGGCGCGACTACATTCACTGTGATCCCGCGTGAACCCACTTCGCGCGCCAGTGACTTGGAAAAACCAATGACGCCCGCCTTGGCGGCCGCATAATTGGTCTGCCCTGCATTACCAGATACCCCAACCACGGAGGCAATACTGATAATGCGGCCCTTACGTGCCTTCATCATGGCCCGTAGCACGGCTTTGCTCAGCCGGAAAATGGAGCTCAGGTTGGTCGTCATGATGGCCTCCCACTCCTCGTCCTTCATGCGCATCAGCAGATTATCGCGGGTGATGCCGGCATTGTTGACCAGGATGCTCGGTGCACCAAGGGCGTCTTCGACTTGTTTCAGGGCCGCATCGATGCTCCCCTGTTCGGTCACATTCATCGCCACACCCATACCCTTAATATCGTTTTCTTTCAGGTACTTGGAGATGTTTTCTGCACCAGATTCTGAAGTAGCGCTGCCCACCACAACAGCACCCTGCCGCCCCAGCTCCAGGGCTATTTCCTTGCCGATGCCACGACTGGCACCGGATACGAAAGCAATCTCGTTTTCTAGCGTCATATTCGGTTCCTCCCTCATTCTTCTTCTGTCAGAGCCGCACTCAGGCTGTCGGGATCAAACACCGCCTGGGCCGCCATTTTGCGATCTATGCGCTTGTTCAGTCCAACCAACACCTTGCCGGGACCACACTCAAGCAAGCGATCCACGCCGTCGGTGGCCATTTTCTGGATGGTTTCCACCCAGCGAACCGGGCTATACAGTTGTCTGACCAGGGCGTCCCGGATGGCGTCGGGCTCGCTCGGGGTCGCCACATCCGCATTATTAATCACCGGGATAGTCGGCGCCTGAATGGTTACGTCTTTCAAAACACTGGCCAGTTGGTCTGCCGCCGGCTGCATCAGGGCACAGTGGGACGGCACGCTCACAGGCAGCACCAGTGCCCGCTTGGCGCCGCGCTCTTTTGCCAGTGTCACCACCCGCTCCACCGCGGCCTTGTTACCGGCCACCACCACCTGCCCCGGCGAATTGAAATTAACCGCTTCCAGTACCTCTCCGGCCGCAGCGTCGCTGCAAGCCTGACGTACGGCATCGTCCTCCAGCCCCAGCACCGCGGCCATGGCACCGGTTCCTGCCGGCACGGCTTCCTGCATAAAACGGCCACGCTCGGCCACCAGCTTGATGGCATCAGTAAACGCCAGGCTGCCCCCACACACCAGCGCGGTATATTCACCCAGACTGTGTCCGGCCAGCACCACAGGTTGGACGCCACCCCTGGCCTGCCACACCCGCCAGACCGCAACCCCGGCCGCGAGCATGGCCGGTTGGGTGATGTCCGTACTGTTCAGTTTGTCTGCCGGACCATTCTGCACGATGTCCCACAGGTCATAACCCAGCACCTCGGCGGCTTCACGATAGGTGGCTTCAACTTCGCTAAATTCTGCGGCAAGGGCGCTCAGCATCCCTTCCGACTGGGAACCCTGACCTGGAAATACAAAAGCAAGTGACATACCTCTGTCCCTATATAGCTAATTCTTGATACTGATAAAATGTAAACTGATTAATACTTGAGAAGCGCGGAACCCCAGGTAAACCCGCCACCAAAGGCTTCAAGCATGATTGTCTGGCCCCGCTCGATACGGCCATCCCGCACGGCGATATCCAACGCCAGCGGAATCGACGCAGCCGATGTGTTGCCGGTTTCATCCACGGTCACCACCACGTGGTCCATCGACATATTGAGCTTTCTGGCGGTGGCAACAATGATGCGAATATTTGCCTGGTGTGGCACCAGCCAGTTCACATCGGACTTCTGCATGTTATTGTGTGCGAGGGTTTCATCCACGATACGGCCCAGGGTATTCACCGCCATCTTGAACACCTCGTTACCCTTCATTTGCACATAGGCCTCACCGGCCTTGAGTTGCTCAAAGTTCTCCGAGATCCCGGAAGGCACGGTCAGCAAGTCTTTGTACTGGCCATCGGCATGCAGGTGAGTGGAGAGAATGCCTGCTTCCTCACTGGCGGATAACACCACCGCACCTGCGCCATCTCCAAATAAGACGCAGGTCGAACGATCGGTCCAGTCGATAATTTTCGACAAGGTTTCTGCGCCAACCACCAGGGCATGTTTGGCTTTCCCGCTGGTGACAAACGAATCGGCAACACCCAGGGCGTATACAAATCCCGTACACACGGCCTGTATATCAAACGCCGGGCAACCATGAATATCCAGCCGGTCCTGCAACAGGCAGGCCGTACTGGGAAAAATTCGATCCGGGGTGGTGGTGGCGACAATGATCAGATCAATGTCCTGCGGCTTGAGACCGGCAGCCTCAATGGCCCGGCGGGAAGCGATTTCCGCGATATCACAGGTGGTTTCACCCTCGACAACATGGCGCTTTTTGATACCGGTGCGTTCGGTGATCCACTCGTCACTGGTATCGACGATTTCTTCCAGATCGGCATTGGTAAGAACTTTATCCGGCAAAACACTGCCGGTGCCGCTAATACGTGCGTATGTCGTCAACTTACCTGTCCCTCAACTAATTCCTGCTCAAGTTGTTTTGTAATACGAGCAGGCACGTTATTTTTTACTTCCAACATGGCTTCGCGAATTGCGTTGCTGAAGGAAAGCGTATCGGCACTGCCATGGCTTTTGATCACAATACCTTGCAGACCCAGCAGGCTGGCACCGTTGTATTCACGTGGATCAATGCGTTTACGAAATGCTTTCAACACCGGCAAGGCAAGTACGCCCGTCAACAGGGTCAAAAAGTTGCGCTTGAACTCCTGTTTCATGTAATGGCTGATCATTTTGGCCACGCCTTCCGTGGTCTTGAGCATGACATTCCCGACAAAGCCGTCACACACTACCACATCCGCATCACCCATATAGATGCCGTCGCCTTCCACATAACCGATATAGTTCAGTTTGCTGGCAGCCAATAAGCGGGCCGCTTCCTTGACGCGTTCATTACCCTTGATTTCCTCTTCACCGATATTCAATAAACCCACCGACGGTTGCGGATTATCATCCACCGCATTACACAGGGCCGAACCCATCACCGCAAACTCAAGCAGGCTCGCGGCACTGGAATCCACGTTGGCACCAAGATCCAGTACATGGGTATGCCCGCCTTTGATATTGGGCAGCACGGTGCAAATGGCAGGGCGATCAATACCGGGCAGGGTTTTCAGGACAAAACGGGCCGTGGCCATCAAGGCGCCGGTATTACCGGCGCTCACGCAGGCCTGCGCGCCGCCGTCTTTGACCAGGTTTATGGCTACCCGCATGGAGGAATCCTTTTTACCTCGCAATGCCTGAGACGCGGGTTCATCCGAACCCACGACTTGAGAAGCATGCTGAATCGACAGGCGTGTTCCCGTGGCTTCCTTTTGCTTTTGCAGTTCGGCATTAATCGCCGCCTCATCCCCAACCAGGATCACGCTCAGTTCGGGATACTTCGCCAGTGCCTTGAGCGCAGCCGGGACCACCACGGCGATACCGAAGTCACCGCCCATGCAGTCCAGCGCAATTGTGCTCTCTATATTCATGCGTGTCAGAAATGAATCGTTCCGGCATAGTCTTGAAACAACACGGGACATGGTCTCCCATGTCCCGCATTCCTTAATTATATGGTGCTATGCCGTCTGCCAGTATCTAATCGACCGGCTTCATTCAGTACTACTTACTCAGATTCAGAGCCGGTATCAACAACCTTGCGGCCACGGTAGTAACCATCCGGACTGACATGGTGACGCAAATGCGTTTCACCGGTGTTCGGTTCGATAGAAAGCGCAGCGTCTGTCAATGCATCATGGGAACGACGCATGCCACGCTTTGAAGGGGTCTTGCGATTCTGTTGTACTGCCATGTTCTTTGCCTCATTTACCTTTGTTGGGTGTATTCAAATCCGCCAGCGCGCTGAACGGACTCTGTCTCTGTTCATCGTCCGCTGCTGTCTCGGTTGCAGCCGACTTGTCTTCCTGTAACCATTCGCTGGCGGGACATTGTGCCAGTTCATGCCGTGGTATCGACGGCAAGGCCAGGATGATCTCATCTTCTATCATGTCGCTGAGTCGCAGTGGAACTGACTCAACCACATAGGGTTCATAGGGTCCCGGAATCCCGGACTCATCCACGTCAGGTCGAATAAACGCCAGTGCCAGCTGAAGTTCCAGCGGCCAGCCCATGGGTTCCAGGCATCGCTGACAGAGGAGTTCCAGATCCGCCTGCGCCGTGCCGGTCATCGCGGCCAGACCCATGGTATCAATGCCAAATTCCAGGGAAAGGTGCACCGCACCTTCCGCATTGGCCAGCAACGGCAATAACCGTTTCATCAGCGTCAGTGGAATCTCGCCCTCCAGCAATCGCCTCGCTTCCGCGAGCCGGAAAGGGTCAACCTCGACTGGCAAACGTTCCTGCCGTTTCGACATAAGGCGCGAATTGTAGCTATGCCCCCCCGGACTGTCAAAAAATTCCTTGAGAATCCGCTTGTTCCGTCACCTATGCACCAAATTGGAGCCGTTCCCGGTACCCTGGTAGCTTGGGGATGTTCACATACATCAAATAGGTTACTATTTCTGACCGGGACTTACGGCAAGGAGTATCCCTAGCAGGTTGAAACACAATGATAAAAAAAATCCTCATCGCCAATCGGGGTGAAATTGCCGTCCGAATCGTACGGGCTTGCGCGGAAATGGGCATCAAGTCAGTTGCCGTGTTCGCCGAGGCCGATCGCTATGGTCTGCATGTCAAAAAGGCCGATGAGGCCTACAGCCTGGGTCCTGACACCGTCGCCGGTTACCTGAATGCCCATCGGTTGGTAAATCTGGCGGTGGCTACCGGCTGTGACGCCCTGCACCCGGGTTATGGCTTTCTGTCGGAAAAACCCGAACTGGCCGAAATCTGTGCCCGCCGCGGTATTCGCTTCATTGGCCCGGAGGCCGAAATCATCCGCAAAATGGGGGATAAAACCCAGGCGCGCGACACCATGCGCAAGGCAGGGATTCCCATCACCCCGGGCAGTATCGGTAATGTGGCAGATCTGGAGGAAGCCCTCAGCATTGCCGAGGATATTGGCTATCCCATTATGCTCAAGGCAACATCCGGCGGGGGTGGTCGAGGTATACGACGTTGTGACAGCCCCGATGAACTGCGACGCAATTATGATCGGGTCATATCCGAAGCCGAAAAAGCCTTTGGCAATGCCGAAGTCTTTCTTGAAAAATACATTGCCAATCCGCGACATATCGAGGTCCAGATCCTGGCGGATCATCACGACAATGTGGTGCATTTATTTGAACGCGACTGTTCCATTCAGCGCCGTCATCAAAAGCTGATCGAGATTGCCCCTTCTCCCCAGCTCAGTGGTGAACAACGTGCCCTGATTGGTGATCTTGCCGTGCGCGCAGCCGAGGCTACCGACTATACCAATGCCGGGACGGTCGAATTCCTCATGGACAGCGGGGATAATTTTTATTTCATGGAAATGAATACCCGCTTGCAGGTGGAACACCCGGTGACGGAAGAAATTACCGGCATCGATATCGTACAGGAACAAATCCGTATTGCTTCTGGATTAAAACTCAGCTATTCCCAGGATCAAATCCAGAGCCGCGGCTATGCCATGGAGTTTCGCATCAATGCCGAGGATCCGAAGAATGACTTTCTGCCCAGCTTTGGCCGCATCACGCGCTACCTGGCGCCCGGCGGGCCGGGCGTACGTACCGACGGTGCCATCTATACCGGCTATGAAATTCCACCCTATTATGATTCCATGTGCGCCAAACTCATTGTCTGGTCGCTGACCTGGGATGGGCTGATTGACCGGGCGGGTCGTGCCCTGCGCGATATCGGCGTGTTTGGGGTTAAAACCACCATACCCTATCATCTGGAAATTTTACGCAATGCGGATTTTCACACAGGAAAATTCGATACCAGTTTTGTCGATTCACATCCCGAACTCACTCACTATTCGGTCCATCGATCCAATCGGGACCTGGCCGCCGCCATTGCAGCATCATTAGCGGCTAACATGGGTTTGTGAGTATTCTGTCATTGCAATAACGAAGGAACAGGCATGCCACGGCTGAAGATAACTGACACTGTGCTACGAGATGCTCACCAGTCGCTGCTCGCAACCCGCATGCGCACCGAAGATATGCTGCCCATTTGTGAGCGGCTGGATAAAGTCGGTTACTGGTCGCTGGAAATGTGGGGCGGTGCCACCTTTGATGCCTGCGTGCGTTTCCTGAAAGAAGATCCCTGGGAACGATTGCGCCTGTTACGCGAAGCCCTGCCCAATACACAACTGCAAATGTTGCTGCGTGGTCAGAACCTGTTGGGTTATCGCCATTATGCTGACGACGTGGTGCGCAACTTTGTTGCTCGCACGGCTGACAATGGCATGGACATCTTTCGTATTTTCGACGCCATGAATGATTTAAGAAATATTCGTGTCTCGGTCGAAGCGGTCAATAAAGCCGGTAAACATGCGCAAGGCGCAATTTGTTACACCACCAGTCCCATCCATACGCTGGAAAGATTCGTCCAGTTAGGTAAGGACATGCAGGAAATGGGATGCGACAGTGTCGCTATCAAGGACATGGCCGGGTTGTTAACCCCCGATGTCTCAGCCAGGCTGGTCAAGGCGCTGGTGAAAGAACTGGAAGTACCGGTTTTCGTCCATACCCATGCCACCGCCGGGCTGGCCGATATGTGCCAGTTCAAGGCCGTAGAAAACGGTGCGGCCGGGATTGATACCGCCATTTCGACCATGTCCGGCGGTACCAGTCATCCGCCGACTGAAAGCATGGTCGCCGCTTTCAAAGGCACGAAATACGATACCGGTCTGGACTTGCCCCTGTTACAGGAAATCGGTTTTTATTTTCGTGAGGTGCGTAAAAAATATCACCAGTTCGAAAGTGAATTCACCGGCATGGATACCCGCGTGCAGGTCAACCAGGTACCGGGCGGCATGATTTCCAACCTGTCCAACCAACTGAAGGAACAGGGTGCGTTAAACCGGATGAATGAAGTGCTGGAAGAGATCCCTCGCGTACGCAAGGAGCTGGGCTATCCCCCACTGGTGACCCCGACTTCGCAAATCGTCGGCACCCAGGCGGTGTTAAACGTCCTGACCGATGAACGCTATAAAACCATCACCAATGAAGTCAAACTCTACATGCAGGGCCGTTATGGCAAAGCGCTGGGGCAAGTCAGTCCACAGGTGCAGCACATGGCTATTGGCAATGAAGAGGTGATCGAGTGCCGGCCCGCTGATCTGATTCCCGATGAAATGGACAAACTACGACAAGAGATCAGCGACCTGGCAAAATCGGAAGAAGATACCCTGACCTATGCCATGTTCCCGGATCTGGGGCGGGAGTATCTGGAACAACGACAAGCGGGCACCCTGGTGCCGGAAGCACTGGAAGCGGCTGACGTTGACAACAATGGTGGTAAAAAAGCCGCGACGGAATTCAATGTCAGTATGCACGGTGAAACCTACCATGTAAAAATTACCGGCAAGGGATATACCACGCAAGAAAAACGCCCCTACTACATCAGTATCGATGGCGTACCTGAAGAAGTTGTTATGGAACCCCTGGATGAAATCGGTCTGGGTGAAGGCGGACAACCTCGTGGCGCCGGTTTGTCTGCCAGCGGTCGGCCGCGGGCGACTGAACCCGGTCATGTCACCACATCGATGCCGGGCAATATCGTGGACGTACTGGTGAATGTGGATGATAAAGTCAAAGCCGGTGATCCGGTATTGATAACGGAAGCCATGAAAATGGAAACTGAAATACAGGCGCCGGTTTCCGGTGTGGTAAAAGAAATCTATGTACAGAAAGGCGACAGTGTTACACCGGATGAAACCCTCATCGAAATCGGTTAACCTTCAAGCAGCAGTAATCAATTTACACGTCTTTAATCTTTTTTTTTTTTTTTTCAACTAGTACTCGCATCCACCTCCCCTTTTCGTAAAAGTATTCTGGAAAAGCTTGGCATACCGTTTGATTGCCATGCACCGGAAGTCGATGAAACGCCTCACCCCGGTGAAAACCCATCGCAGTTAGTGGAACGCCTGTCGCTTGCCAAGGCGCAGACCGTGGCTGCGCATTTCAAGCAAGGTTTGGTAATCGGCTCGGACCAGGTCGCGGTCATCGATAATGAAATTCTCGGTAAACCCGGCAATTATGACAATGCCGTGGCGCAACTGGAGCGCGCTGCCGGGAAAACCGTAACCTTCCTCACCGGCCTGGCACTGGTGAATGCACAATCCGGCTCGATTCAGGCCGAAGTGGTGCCGTTCAAGGTGGTGTTTCGCGAACTCAGCCGTGAGCAAATTGATAATTATCTCAAGGCCGAACAGCCTTATAACTGTGCCGGCAGTTTTAAATCCGAAGGCCTGGGGATTGCCCTGTTTGAGCGGCTGGAAGGCGACGATCCCAATACGCTGATCGGCCTGCCGTTAATTCGCTTGATTCGAATGCTGGAAAAAGAAGGTGAGACGGTCATCTAGCCAGGCATGACCACACACCCCGCACACGCTTAACGTATACTTCCGTTCCTCACGCCCAGGTTATCCCCCAGCACACGTGCCATGGCCAGACCGATCCGATCGGCGAAACGCTGCCAGTAATCGGGACGCGGGGTATAGTCAACGATCTTTTCCTGTTTGATGATTTCACGCGCGACGTAACTGCTGCTACCCAGTCCATCAACCAGGCCAAGTTCGAGGCTTTCTTCCCCGGTCCAGAACAAGCCGGAAAAGATATTCGGATCATCGCTGAGGCGATCACCCCGACCAAATTTTACTGCATCAATAAACTGCTGATGAATTTTATTCAGCATGTTCCTGAGATGAACGACGTCCTTGGGGTTTTCTTTGGAGAAAGGATCAAGCATGCCTTTGTGTTCACCAGCGGTATACAAGCGACGTTCAACGCCAAGTTTGTCCATGGCATCGACGAATCCAAAACTGTTCATCAGTACACCTATCGACCCCACTACACTCGCCTTGTCGGCATAGATTTCATCCGCCGCCGCCGCAACATAGTATCCACCGGACGCCGCCATGTCCGTGATCACCGCATAGAGTTTTGTGTCAGGATATTTTTCCCGCAGGCGCAGGATTTCGTCGTAGACATAACCCGCCTGCACCGGACTGCCGCCCGGGCTGTTGATCCGCAATATGACCGCGGCGGTGTTATCGTCTTCAAACGCCGCACGCAAACCGCCCACGAGAGTATCCGCATTGGCTTCGGCATTCGCGGCAATCATGCCACTGAAATCAACCAGGGCAGTATGTTTGCCAACCGTAATTCTCTTTCCAGGTTTTTCAGGTAAATACAGTGCGAAGAAAATCAGAAACAAATACGATATAAACAGTGTCATGAAGAAGATATTCCAACGTCGCCTGCGGCGTTGCTCATTCAGCGCGGCAAAGGCCAGACGATTCACAATATCCTCTTGCCACTGGGGATCATTGTCATTTGAATTGGATGGTGAATTTCCCAACATCAGGATTTCCTTCGTTTCGATAAAGTATTGCTCAAGCAGCTTGAATTATATTGGTGTTTAACCAGTCAGCCACTTCATTCAGACTGTCGAGGCAAGCCAGTGGTTCACAGGCTAGCAGGCGCGCTTTCTCATGTACACCATAGCTCACTCCCAGTGACTTTACCCCGGCATTTTGTGCCATTTGCAGATCAAACTCGGTATCGCCAATCATTAAGGAATCGGACGGGTCCATGCCCAGCCAGTCCATGATGTCCAATAGCATCTGGGGATGAGGTTTGGAGAGAGCTTCATCGGCGCAACGGGTGTAATGAAAATACTCACCCAGTGCAGTTTCTTCCAGCACCTTGTCCAGACCGTTGCGTCCTTTGCCGGTGGCCACGGCCAGAAAATGTCCCTGGGCATGCAGACTGCGAATTAAATCGTCAGCACCGTCGAACAAGGGCGACGGCGTATCATTGGAATCCAGAAAGTGATGGCGATAATGCTGAACCAGCGCGTCATGTTGCTGATCGCTGCCATCTGGATACAGGGTCACCAGGGCTTCGCGCAGGCCCAGGCCGATAATATTCCGCAGGGCCTCATCCGGCCGATGTGCTAGACCGGTTTCATCAATGGCAGCGCGCAGACACGCCACAATCCGGGCCTCGGAATCCATCAGGGTTCCGTCCCAGTCAAACACAATCAGTTGATTACTCTCACTCATACTTCAGTTCCAGTTTTCCTAAAACCTGTTCCAGTCCGTCATCCAGCGGTGCGGTCACCTCGATCGCCGGCTCGGCCTCAATTAATTGGAATCGCAACGAGCGGGCATGCAAAAACAGGCGTTTCAGCCCGATTTCACGCAGTTGCCGATTAAACCCGTCATCGCCGTATTTGTCATCCCCCGCAATGGGCTGTTCGACACTCGCGGCATGCACCCGCACCTGGTGGGTCCGACCGGTTTCCAGTTTGACCTCCACCAGAGTGGCGGTATTGCCCACCGCCAGCGGCCGAAACACACTCAAGGCTGACTTGCCCTCCGGATCCACCCGCACCATGCGTTCCCCCGAGCGCAACACGTTCTTGCGCAAGGGCGCTTCGATCTTCCGGCTGCCGCCATGCCACTGTCCCTTCAAGAGGGCAAAGTAGCGTTTATCGATGTCGTTGTTGCGTAACAGCTCATGCAGTCGACGCAAGGCGCTGCGCTTTTTGGCAATCAGTAAACAGCCGGAGGTATCCCGATCCAGCCGGTGTACCAGTTCCAGATACGGGGCCTGCGGGCGCAGCGCGCGCAGGCCTTCAATGACGCCATAACTGAGCCCACTGCCCCCATGTACGGCCAGGCCGCTGGGTTTGTTCAAAATCAGCAGGCGATTGTCTTCATACAAGATGGCGTTTTCAAGTTGACGCAGGACATGCTCCGCCGGACGGGCGGGTGTTGCACGGGGTGCCAGTCGTACTGGCGGGATCCGGAGCGTATCTCCCGCCTTGAGACGGTATTCCGGCCGAATTCGGCCCTTATTCACCCGAACCTCACCGCGTCGCAATATTCGGTAAATAAGGCTGCGGGGGGCACCTTTCAAGCGATTCAAGAGGAAATTGTCAATTCGCTGTCCAGCAAGATCGGCGCTGATCTCTACCAGTTGTACCCCAGATTGCGACGATTTTTCCCCAGACTGCGACATGGGCGCATTTTAGCAGTTTAGCGCGCTAGCTGTCGGCATTAGTGCTCCTTAATATAGGGATTTGATTGATGCCCTTGCAAATCATTGATATAGTCACATTAATTCCGGATTATCCGGAATGCTGCGCCACTCATTGAGGTTGCAGCCGGAAATAACCGAATTTGCGTCACCGCCTGAGACTGGTGACGAAATGATACAGCTGTCCGTGGTACATCGAATTTCGGACAGCATTTGGATGAACATCCGCGCTCCCATGGGCTGAACGAGGTTTCAGACATGGTGGGCAGACCCCAACAGCATGGCCGGGCGCAAAACTGCTGCGCACACCGAAACGGCAAGGCCATGCTTGAGTGAATCGGTCTGGTCGATCCCGCCGGTCAGTGATGACCGTGGTAGAGCGCCATAGCGTAAGGTTTTAAAATGAAAAGAATGTTGTTTAACGCCACGCAGGCGGAAGAACTGCGTGTCGCACTTGTTGATGGCCAGCGGCTCTACGATCTCGATCTCGAAACCACCCAGCGCGAAACCAAGAAAGCCAATATCTACAAGGGTAAAATTACCCGCATCGAACCCAGCCTGGAAGCGGCGTTCGTGGATTATGGTGCCGAGCGTCACGGGTTTCTGCCACTGAAGGAAATCTCCCGCAATTACTTCAAGTCCGATGCCGATACCACAGGCCGAATCAATATCAAGGAAGTCCTGACCGAAAACCAGGAGATCGTGATTCAGGTTGCCAAGGAAGAACGTGGCAACAAGGGCGCTGCCCTCACGACCTTTATCAGCCTGGCTGGCCGATATTCCGTCCTGATGCCCAACAATCCGCGAGCCGGTGGGGTATCACGCCGAATTGAGGGCGAAGAACGTTCCGAAGCCCGCGATGCCCTCAGTGCCCTGGATATTCCCAGCGATATGGGCCTGATCATTCGCACCGCCGGCCTGGGCAAAAGCGTCGAAGAGCTGCAATGGGACCTGGATTACCTGCTCAACCTGTGGAGATCCATCGATGAGGCCTCACAAGGACGCACGGCCCCCTTCCTGATCTATCAGGAAAGCAACCTCATTACCCGCACCATTCGCGACTATTTCCGCAACGACATCAATGAAGTCATCATTGACGAACAGGATGTGTATGAGCAGGCACGGGAATTTATGTCCCAGGTCATGCCCCACAATATCAACAAGATCAAGCTGTACCAGGACCCGGTTCCCCTCTTCACCCGTTACCAGATTGAGTCGCAGATCGAATCGGCCTTCCAGCGAGACGTGCGCCTGCCTTCCGGCGGATCACTGGTCATCGATCACACCGAAGCGCTGGTTTCTATCGACATTAACTCGGCCCGCGCCACCAAGGGTGGCGATATCGAGGAAACCGCCCTGCATACCAATCTGGAAGCGGCCGACGAAATTGCCCGACAGTTACGTCTGCGGGACCTGGGCGGCCTGGTGGTCATTGATTTCATCGACATGACCCCGTCACGAAATCAGCGCGAAGTGGAAAATCGTCTGCGCGATGCCCTTAAGCTGGACCGTGCGCGCGTTCAAATCGGGCGTATTTCCCGTTTCGGACTGCTGGAAATGTCGCGTCAGCGCCTGCGGCCTTCATTGGGCGAATCCATTCACCTGCCCTGCCCCCGTTGCAGTGGCCAGGGTACCATTCGCGGTATCGAATCCATTGCCTTGTCGATTCTGCGCGTGATCGAAGAAGAAGCCATGAAGGAAAAAACCGCCCGGGTCATTGCCCAGGTGCCGGTTGATGTGGCGACCTTCCTCTTGAATGAAAAGCGCGAAATACTTTCCGATATTGAGAAACGCCAGAAGATCAACATTCTGCTGGTGCCCAATACCGCCCTGGAAACCCCGCACTATGACGTGGAACGTATTCGTGAAGGCGAATCCACTGACGAAGCCAAACAGTTCAGTTATGAACTGGCCACCCATAAACCGGATGAAGTGCTGGAAGCCCTGAGCAGCGCCGCTTCCGCAGCCAAAACACGGGAAGAACCCGCAGTGAAATCTGTCGCCCCGATGGCCCCGCGCCCGGCTACCGCGCCCGTTCAAAAGCCGGGCCTGTTTGTCATGCTCTGGCGTGCCCTGTTTGGTAAAGGTGAACCGCAAAAGCCCAAACACAAAAAAACCACCACTAAGCAACGTCCGACGCATAAGGGCCGCGGTAAAACCGGTCAACGTCGCACACCACAACAACGTCGCCCTGAAGGTGGTCAGGCGAAGGGACGCCAGCCTGCTCAGAAACGGGATGAAAAGCGCGAAGAGAAGCAGCCGTCACAAAAACAAAAGCAACAACAACAGACCGCGAAACCTAAACCGGCTGAACAACCGACAGCGGAAACTACCGAAGATAAAGGCCAGCAAGCCAAGACCGGTAGTGGCAGTCGTCGCGGTCGACGTGGTGGTCGGCGTCGGCGGAAGCCTCAAACAGAAGGTAATAATGTTGCACCACAGACTGGACAGGATGAAGCCAGGCAACAACCACAAACCCAGCCAGAGTCACAGCAGACGCAGCAAACGCCTTCAGCACCGGTTCAATCGACAGGCAATACAGCTCAACCTGCTGGTGATAACGTTCAAGCCGCCGCCCAGGCTGAAACACGCGGGGCCACAACTCCGGCGGATAAACCCACACAACCGCCGAAACCACAGACTGTTGCGTCTGACAAGCCCGCGGAAAAACCCGTTGGTCTGGTTGAAACAAAACCTTCAGCAGTAAAAGCAGCGCCCACTACCCAGCCGGACAAACCGACAGTGGCGGCAGACAAGCCAATGGATAAACCGGCTGCCCCGGCAAAACCTGAAGTCAAACCGGAAACACCAAAACCGGCACCGATCGCCGAAACCGCAAAACCAACGGATGCTCCAAAACCCGTTGCGGCCGCGCCCAAACCCGAACAACCGGCGGAACCGAAACTGCAACAGGTGTTTACCAAACCTGAACATACGCAAAATACGACACCGGCCCCGGTTAAAGAAGAACCCAAATCGGCCCCCGTCAGTTCCGACGAGTAAGGCAACTGGAAGTTTTTGCGGTAACAACAAAAAGGGGATGCCAGGCATCCCCTTTTTTATTTGCATCAAATAAATGTATAAATTTATTTCTGCTGCTGACGCCGAATGTCTTCCAATAACCCCTTGGCGGCTTCCTCCACCATATCGAACACGCGTTCAAATCCGCTCGCGCCACCATAATACGGATCCGGCACTTCCGGGATATTCAACTGTGGTGCAAACTCCATAAACAAGCGTAAGCGAGATTCATATCCTGGCGGGCAAAGATCACTTAATATTTCATAATTGTCCCGGTCCATCGCCAGGACGTAATCAAACAGGTCAAAGTCTTTCACGGACACGCGCCGCGCTCGCAGATCGTGCAGTTCAATCCCCCGACGTTCGGCCGTGGCCTGCGCCCGCGTATCCGGTGGATTACCAACGTGGTAGGCATGAGTCCCGGCGGAGTCGGTATGAACCAGATGCTCCAGTTCTTCCTGTCGCACCAGGTGGCGAAAAACCCCCTCCGCGGTAGGGGAACGACAAATATTCCCCATGCAAACGAATAATACTGATACCTTCTTCATGGAATTACAATCTGCCTGACTTGTTCTGAGAAAATCAAATTTAACAGAAACATCGCACCTTAGGCAAAAAATGGCCTACCAGACTGCAAAACCGTATCAGACTCAATCAGTAACTGTCATAAACACCCAGACTCCCATCGGATTTAACAGCAATAACATTATAATTCTGCTTCCTGTTACCAACTTCCATACCCGGTGAACCAATCGGCATCCCTGGCACAGTAATTCCCTTGATATCCGGCTTTTCCTTCAATAGTCTTTCTATCGATTTTGCCGGCACATGGCCTTCGACAAAATACTTACCGATAACCGCTGTATGACAGGATGAATACTCACTCCTGATACCATATTGTTCTTTTATGTTATTCAGTCGCCGGGTATTATTTGCTTTCACTTTAAATCCATTTTTCTCGAGATGAGATATCCATTTGTTACAGCATTCACATGTCGGTGATTTATAAACAGTGATACTGGGGCCTGATGAATTTATTTGATAATTGTATACAAAAACAACCGGGATGATTAATAAAATAATAATTGCGTAAAATATTTTGTTTAAGTATTTTTTACTCATATTATCTCTTCCTTGTCTGGGCTAAAATATTTAATCTCCACCTATGCACCAACCATATCGCTCAACCTTCCAACTCTCTGCGCCGTCGGCCGAATTCTTCCTCATCAATTTCGCCACGCGCATAACGTCGTTTTAATATCTCAAGCGGGCTATCGTCTGCATCTCTTCTATTCCGTACACCCGAATTAACCGCCGAGGTAATTAACCAGACGATTGCCACGATTACCAATATCCAGAATAACCACATAAAACCACCGCCAAAAACCATTCCACCATCACTATACATTTTCAATTACCCTCTTAAATTCTCTTGCTAGCATGAATTCCTCGACGGGCGAAATGGCAACCATGCCATCGCTATTTGTTCCTTCATAAGCCGCATAACAAATTGCGTCTGCTATACACTTTGCTTTATCACTTTCGATAAATATTTCGATTCGGATACAATCCGTCATACAGTCTTTTTGAAAATAGTCACGATACTCACCATGGCCTCGATTTTTGCTAACTGTTATCCAATTAACCCCAAGGCCTACCAGATTTTCCTCAACTTTCTCTAATGATGTGTCCGAGATAATGGCTGTGATCCGTTTATAATTCATGTCCCACCTCCTGCAATCGTTGTTCAACACAATACCCTTGGCTAACGAATATATGCATTGTTCATCATTTTTTCCTGGACTCAGGCAGGGCAAGATTGCCCCACCACTTCCCCCTCCCTATTGCATCATGTGCTGACTGTGATCCATGGCTTTGGCGTCACCCGGGCCTTCTGACCAACCCATGGGCTTACCGCCACATTTTGCCCAGGTCTTGTTATCAACCATCACCAGGCCGCGGCTGGCTTTGGCGCATTTCGTCCGAATGTCGTCATTGACAGATGTTGGCTCCATGGCATACCGGCCGTCCGAACCGGCTTCTCGGGCTTTTCCGCTTGCCGGCAATTCAGTAAGTTTTTTCAGCCTGCCTTTCTGTGCCGCCGTGGTGTACGTTGATTGACTCGGCGTATGCTGCATCGTGGAGTGGTCCATACCTTGATGTTGGCTATGATCCATCTCGGCTGAGTAACTTGTAGATACAGAAAGTGTTAATACAGAGATTGTCAGCATTAAACTATTTAGCTTGTTCATAGATAATTCCTCGTTATTTAATGTAGCCATGTTCCAGATTCAGAATCGAATCACGTTCACCGATATTGTCATTAAACATGGCCTCCAGACTAAACGAGACACCAAGCTGGAAGGTGTTATCACTTCCCCCACCAAGTCCGTCGCTATAGTCGGTATATTTGTATTGCGCCAGCAGATCCACACCCTGCCCTATACGGTAAACGACATTCGGCACAACACTCATCTGGGCGGCTTCATTAACATCAGAGTAGTCCTTGTAGGCGACTGTCAGTGCCGTTTGCCAGCGCGTCAGCAACATC
>CAJIAB010000113.1_pt1 | contig 24239 bp, 18 predicted proteins | sample 9199081 | NCBI WGS metagenome assembly CAJIAB01 (sample SAMEA7708262, study PRJEB35096) | sediment metagenome | biome: marine neritic benthic zone biome [ENVO:01000025]; feature: sediment [ENVO:00002007]; material: shallow marine sediment [ENVO:03000034] sea grass bed [ENVO_01000059] ... | reverse complement strand
GGTCTTTAGCGCCTGGACCAGTATCGATGCCTTAAACCAATGGTTCGGACCGCATTCACATACCAGCACGGTAGAAAAATTCGAGCTTAAGGAAGGCGGTGAATACCAGATCCGCATGACACCCATCAGTGAAGATCACGATTGCAAAGGGAATTCAGATGAAGATTCCGTCTGCGCCGGAACCTTCGTGGAAATCAAGTCCCCCGAAAGGCTGGTGATGACATTCAACTGGATCGACAATGGTGCCGATATGGGAGACACTTTGCTGACGATTGAAATGTTCGAGGTCGACGGTGGAACCGATGTGATCCTCACCCATGAACGCCTGCCCGATGAAGAACTGCGCCAGGCCCATGAATCGGGTTGGCAAGGTTCACTTGAATGCCTGGAGGAATATCTACACACAAGTTGATCAGCCTTGCATAAACCAGGATGGGTGGCAGCGTACTCGTGGCGCTGTCACCCATCTCGTCTAAAATATCGACCCGGGCTGGAGCACGTCAATGGCGAAAAACTTTCAAGGTTTCCCCAGGGAAATGTTTATTTTTCTTGAACAACTCACAAATAACAATAACCGTGAATGGTTTAATGCCAACAAGGCGCGCTACAAATCGGAGGTAGTCGCGCCGGTGATGGAGTTCATCGACGCCATTCGACCAGGTTTACAGGATATCTCCCCTTATTATGTCGCTGATTCCCGCCCTCACGGCGGTTCCATGTTTCGTATCTACAAGGACACGAGATTTTCCAGGGACAAACGGCCCTACAAGGAACATGTTGGATGTCAGTTTCGTCATTCCGCCGGTAAAGATGCTCATGCACCGGGCTTCTATGTTCATCTCTCACCCCAGGAGGTTTTTTTTGGTGCCGGGATCTGGCGTCCCCCGAACCCGATACTCGACAAGATCCGCACCGCCATCTTGGAGAAACCGGCAAAGTGGGACGCAGTGATCAGCGACAAGGCGATTCAAAAACACTTTGGCGGCATCACTGGTGATGGGCTAAAACGGCCGCCACGGGGATACCCGGCGGATCACGCCTATATCGAAGACCTGAAACGTAAAAGTTTCATTGCCATGCATCAGGCAGACCCCGACCTGGTGATGACACCGCGCTTTATCAGGGAAGTGGAAAAAAGTTTCTCTATCTCCAGCCCTTTGGTGGAATTCGTGACCAATGCGCTGGGACTGAGGTTTTAAGATTTAGATCATGGCATTAATACATACCCTGGCAGCTCTAGATCAAAAGCCCCGGTAATGCTTCGACTTCTGATTACACTACCAGTCCGCTGGTAGTTGCATTTCTTCCGGAGGAATGTCCTTGACGTGCTGGGCAAACGACCTTCCTTTTCCATTCTCTCAACCCACGCGGGATGTTCTTGTCGTAAATGTTCAATGTCTTTACTGCCTTCAATCATCGTGGCGCCAAACGGGGAACAACGCGTAGGTTACTTGACTCCAGGCAAATTAAAACTGATAACGTAGCGATAACGCCACGACGCTCACATCGTAAGAGGGACTCTGAATACCAAGACTTAGTACATTTGGAATGGTATCGGGTGTGACTCCGTCAAGCGCCCAGTTGCTCGAATCATAACTCTCGTACCAGTAACCCAGGTACACTGACATTGCCTCTTTCAATTTGTAATTGGCGTAAAGTTTGAGGCTGTCAAGATTCGTAACATTGTCGGGAAATACAGATGGACTTCCCGTAGTAACGGTTGTCTCACCAACTGTACGTGACAGAGTGAAGTCGGCGCCAACGTCTAGCTTTTCATTAACAACCTGGGTTAGACCGATACCGGCGGTTGTGATCGTGTCATTATTATCCGCAAACCAGTCTGGAGTGGAATAACTCTGACTACCCGCTTGTCTGGATTTGATTTTTTGCTGTCCTAGAAATAAATGTATATTGGTATTCTCTGTCAACATCATACCGGCATCGGCATGAATACTGAATTCCGAACCTTCAATCAAACCAAGCAACGAATCTGAATACTCATCGTTAGCGTAATCTATACTTAGTCCGAGTGTAATGTTTTCCATTGGCAAGATGCTTGCGTGCATCTTGCTTGCTATCCGATCCCTGTCGGCCATATTGTATTTTCTTAACAATGGATTTTGTGGGGGTTGAATTTCGGGCACGGGTGTATAATTCGATATATCCCGAACGCCACGGGCTAACTCCACAATCAGATCTGTATCCAGCGCACGCACGGTTGCCTTTGCCCAGAGGGTGTTTTCCTTGGTCTTGTCGACCTCCTGATAGGTGCGTTCAATCGTCTCGTAATCATAGCCAACTCCCAGCTTGGTACTTCTCACAAGACGATAGTCGGCACTTAAGGTAAAATCATTCTCTGTAAAGCTGTATGGTAAAGTCGTGCGCGGCCCGTTTACGAAAGAATCGGTTGTCACCCAACTATCGAAGGTCAACTGCGGTGTTTTATTGTCCCGGTCGTTATAGGTGTAAGCTGCATTCAAGCGCCATTTCTCCGAGATAGCAGAAATTAGCTTGAGATTTGCGGTCAAGGTATCAACCAGCCCGTTCAAGGAATTGCTGGGTAAGGTGTTAACACCCGCGAGCCCGGTATTGGTTGTATAGGGAAGAAAATTCTCATTCTGCTCCATCCGGCCAGCTGATACTTCGGCGCTGGCAAGGGTTCCTTCGGTAAATTGATAACCGCCGGAGAGCACAAACTGGTTAAATTGATTGTCGGGTGGCAGGTCAAGTTGGCCGGCATCCGCGCCAAACCCTGAGGTATAGGCATTTTCCCAGATTAGCGAGTCATTATTGTTCTTAAAAAAGGAGCCGTAATACGCCAGCGCGGTTTGCCACTTCTTACTGTTATAGAAAACTGAAGCATCGATTTGATCAGTAGCGTAGTCAACCGGCTGGATCAATTGAGAGGCATTAAAAAAGAAAGCTCCCGCGGTTGCTTTTTGTCCATCTTTAACCTCATGCCGGTACTTAAGTTTATATTGCCAATTTGATGTTGGCGTGAAGGCCATGCCAACATCCACACGCTTACGTTTGGTTTTTAGATCAACTTGCCGCAGACTGGTTGCCAATTCCGTCATACCCGCGGTCGTACCTCCCCGCACCCAACTGGCAGGCAAAGTCAATAAATCGCTACCACCACCCAAATAAGGAGTTACCGCGGTGTCGGAAATGTAATGCGGAATCTCGTCATAGCGTAAAAACAGCTTATACCTGCCTTGTCTGCCGCCCTCGATACCAATTGAACGCGTCTCCAACCCAAGATCCCGGATAAACAGGTCGATGTAATCAGCGTCTTCGTCACGATAACGAGCATCGGCATTACCAATGAAATAGGCCCCTTTTTCAAACAGCCCGTTATATTCACCGAACTTGAATGAAGAGTCAGAAACATACCCCACACCTATTTCAACCTCACCGCTGAAACCTTCTTCAAACTCGCAGTACTTACATTTCCAGTTAGAGGTATCGACATGGGGTGCAAGCGTGTTAGCTGGTTCTTCCGCACTGGCCGCAGCACTATACTGCAAGGACAACATGATGATCACAAACAGAGCTGCTGCTGATTTCTTGTTGTTGACTGGCCTCATGATCGTCGCCTCGGTTGTACAGCATTCCTCCTATTCACATCGCGTGGAAATCGCTGATATTCTTTACCGCATCAGTTTTACTCCGGAAGGATGATTCGAGCCATGCACCTGCGAATGACAGTTCAAGCAGGAGCCAGCCAGCATGAATCCTGAAGGCGTTCCTCCTGGTAATCCGTTAGTGGTGTAAGCACCACTCGGGTGTGCTTGCTGGGAATGACACCTCTGGCAAAGATACGGCGGGCGCGTCCGCAACAAGGCAGGATGAATTGAGCCGTGTGGCCTATGACACAGGCTGCAATCCTCGGGCACCGGCGCATGCTCCCAGGTGAATGGCCCGCGCTTTTCCGCATGGCAGGTATAACAGGTCTGGTTAAGGGTCGGTTTCACCATCAGACGTCGTGCAACCGAGCCGTGAGTATTATGGCATTCCGTGCAGGTCATCTGACCAAAGCGCACCGGATGCACGGACGGCATATAGAACTGTTCGCGTTGCTTCTTGTGGCATTCGAAACAGACATCCGGCTGGGTCATATCCGTGAGAACGGGATCCCGAGCGACATGAATTTGGTGACAACTGGCACAGGCGATATCCGCACTCTCGTGGGTGCTGCCTTTCCAGCCGATATGTTGTTCGTCCTGATGACAGGTCAGGCACATGCTGTTCTGCTTTTCGACCGGTTCATCCGACTTGAGCCCAAAATTCAATATTGGCGGTCGCTTTTCTCCCCGTCTGACCTTGCCGACATGCCCCCCCCTATCCAGGGCCTCCTGCATCGCCGCCGCCCCGGCCACACCTGGTCCATGACAGGCCTCACATTGCAGTTGCGCAAAAGGCGAACGCTTATCGCTTTTCTGACCGTGTTTGGTCTTGAAGATATCAAACACCGGATAGTCTGAATCTTCATCATGACATTTGATGCAGGTGTCAGCGCCTTTCTTGGTGAAGGTGCCCGCCTGCATGTCTTCGGCGGCAGTCGTCGGTCTGGTGGTTGTTGCTGGGACTGGGGTTTGCTCCTGTTGCTGTTCCTGCTCGGCAGTGCTTGCCGAATGGAACAAAACACACAACAGGAAAACCACAAAAGACGGCGCCGAGTATTTATTATTCATATCTAGGCCAATGAATAGGTTACGTGGTTATACCGCTTGCTTGTTGCTCCACCTCCAGTGACGTGGCAAGTATTAGTTTGCCACGTCACATCATGAAGCATGGCTTCTTACCCCCTAGCGGGCTGCATGAACCACTTCGACGTCACTACTGCGGCCCGGACCATGACACAAAGCGCAGGTCTCAGGTGTGATACCAGCAGCGTTATCGATATCCGTCTGTGTCCCCCCAAACAGCGCGCTGCCAGGCACCAGCATATGTGATCTCGCTAACAGACTGTCGTGGCAGGAGGAACACACTGCGGCGGTTGGCGAGATATTGAAATCGTCAGCAGGGTCCGTGTTTACCAGGGTACTGAATGTGGTGGACAATATGCCGTTTGTCGTCGGGTACTCCCAAACATCCTCGAGCTCATAGGTGCCGGATAGATGGCAGGCGTCGCAGTCCTGCAAGATACCCGGGAAGCGCACATGGCTGAAGTCGTGTTCGCAACTATTACTGGCTGGCCCTCCAAACGCATTACATGGTGCACCCGGGAAACCCCAGACTACTAATCCTTGTTCGCGGAAACCATGTCCTTCTGTACCATCATAGTTAGTCTCTGCAGCAGCGTGAATACCATGGATCAAGGTCTTGAAATCAATCGCTTCCTCTACCTTGTCATCGGTCGTAGCTAGTACAGGAGTATCTGTTGGAAGTGGCCGCCGTCCGATATCCGTCGCATTGGGATTATGGCAAATCACGCAAAGCGCCGGCTCATCGTTGCGATTGCCACCGTGCAGACTCAAGAAGTCATGGCAGTTATTGCACTTGGCGATATCCACCACTTCGCGCCGAGGTGTGAGCGTACCGGTAATCACAAAGTCCTTCACCACGCTCTTCACCGCCACCTCGTCATCAAACACGGTAGGGGTAGTAAAATCGGCCGCCACATGACCCTCAAAACCCACCCTGCCCGTGCCCGTTGCGGTCACGGGAAGTGGCGTGGCTTTGGTGAGGGTATAGACACCCGCGCTTGGTGAGTCCGGGGTACACGTCCAGTCAGCAATCGGCGTACCGTCACAGGCATCGACCGGGTTGATGGAAATGGGCTGTGCCGCGGTGGGTTTAAAAACCGGGAAGCCATTATTCGTCGTTCCGCCGGTGTTGTCGAAGTCGGTGACTCCCCAGCCGATGATCACGGCCAGCCGGGCACCCCCACCGGTAAATGGATCTGTGGTGAGGTCATAGGGCGCATTGCTGTTCGTTGGATCCGTGACCGATATCGGAATACTGGGTGTTGCATCTCCGGTCACATCGCCAATGTTGAACTGAAAATTTGCTCTCGCAAGTTGTTCCGGAATGGCATGGGATTCCGTGACACTCTTGGCGACCCGCCCTGTGGCGTGGCAGGTCAGGCACTCGCTGTTGTCTGTAACAACTCCACCGGAATGCCCAAGAGGATCGTTCTTCGGATCGCCTGAACCATCTAGGGAGAAATCGATGTTGTCATGGCAGGAGCCACAGGCCTCCATGCTCGGGGCTTGCCAGGCGTCGCCTTGGGGCGTATCCGGATCAGAACCGTCATGACATTTGGCACAGTTACGTACGTCCTGCGGGAACCCCACGGTAGAATAATCATGGACGCTGCCTCTGAATCCAATTATCTGGTAGACACCCGTCCCGTCATCTCCAGTGCCCTCTTCCAAATCAGGGCCCAATACAACGCTTGGCAGGTCTTCACCGCGGTGGATTTTATGAACCATCACCTTGAAATCGACCGTATTGCCACTGTCTGGATCGACAGAGCCGGGATTATGGCAGGTAACACAGTATTGCATCTCGATGCGACCCCCACCGTGCATGGCGAGTTCATTGTGACAAGTATTACAGGTCGTGGTCTTAACGATCTCGCGCATGAACGTGGCTGCCCCACCCGCTGGCCTGAAATCGTAGATCGGGTTATGCGCCGGGAATCCGTCAAGCTGGATGGCGACTCGATGGGTCAATGTCGGATCGTAACTGTTCCCGCCTGTCTGAGCGGGATCGGTGATGTCGGTCTTGAAGGTATATCTGAATTGGCCGTTACCCAGGTCTTCCAGCGTGCCATCTCTATCATAGGTTGCCTGTGAGTTGCGATTGTTTACATAGCTTTGCCAGGCACTGGGGGCCCCATTGGTTCCGGGCGTGAGTTGGGCGATTGTGAATCGCAGGTTACCCCCACTACCGATCTCCAGACCGGTAACGGGAATGCCGTCTTCCTGCTTTACGACAAATTCCACCAGCGGTGGACTAGTGACCGTAACCCCGGTGATCTCAATGGTGAGTTCGGTCGCTGCTGATACAGGCACCACTCCCGTTCCAGATTCACCTTGTGGTCCCGGTGGTCCTTGCACGCCATCATCGCCGCCACCACAACCAGCCAATACCACCACCATTATCAAGGCAGCAAGCACGAGCCTGCCCCCCTGCAACACAAAGTCATGCGGGTTCATCGTTCACTCCCCCCTAGTTTGGTGTGTACAACTATTTTCTTATTTTTCTAGACGCTAACTTAGACTGAGCCCTTCAGGTAACAAACAATAACGCTGTCCTTCCAGGCATGACTGCTTTAGAGCTAAAGCAAATCGTCGACATGGTATGAGCCACCAGGGAAACCACTTCTAGGTGCTATCTACAATGTAACGACCTACAGGCTTGTGGCATGTACTACTTACTTCTTATAATTATGTTTTGTAAGGTTTATTATGAAGCACGTTTTAAAGGTCCGTCTTACCTTCATTAAGCATAGTAAGTATCCGGTAAGTTTCAATTATTTACTTGCGCGTTTCACTTTCTGCAAAAAGCAGAAAACACCACAAACTCACTCCCATTGAATATGTATGCAAATTGCACTTAAATTAGGTATCTAGGCGGGCATTCCTCGTTAGCGCCAGTGTAATTTTCTTGGTCAGCCTGTCTACAAACCTAGGTTTTGCTTAAGTTGCGATGTCATTTTTTCATAACAAAATTTTATTCCCTGAGATGTATCAAGTTAATTTAATGATCCGTAGCTAATCAGGCGTAATCAACTATCCTAACGATTAAGACAATTATAAAAATTATGATTTAGACCTACTATTGATAACCGACATATATCAATGGGGTTAATCAAACCGGGGAGAAGTACTATTTGTACTCCAAAGCCTGTAACAATTTTGTTGGCCGGAGTATTAGTTGTCTCCGCTGCTTTGCTGCTATGGCAACCGAATGCGAATGCCGCATCCGATGCCGACACAAATGCTACAGAAATTACTAGCACAACTCTGAACGACGCCTCCTGCCTGTCTTGTCACGGCGCGGATCAAAAACAAATTAAAGTCCCCGACCCCGTTGAGGACGGGGAACTGAGACTCATGCTCATGCTTGAGCAAAATAAGCTTGTCAAGGGTGTGCATGGCGAGATGACCTGTATTACATGCCACACGGATATCATCGATAACAAGGCGCCGCATGCTAAAACCGACGTACCCAAACCCGATTGTGCCACGTGTCACGAAAAGTTATGGGAAACCGTCAAACAACAAGATTTGGTCGAATTTAAAACCAGATTGGGGCTGGTGGTCGAAAATATCGATGCCTATAAGGAGTCGTACCACGCCGATCTCAAAAAGGGAGCACCCAAGGCCTACTGCGACGACTGTCACGATAGCCATTATTTCAATGTACCCCCGGCCGGCACCACCAAACGCACCGAATGGCACCTGACCATACCAAAAGTTTGCGGCGAACAGTGCCATGATGATTCGCTGGAAGAATATGAACCCTCGGTGCATGGCAAGGCTGTCATACAAGAGCACAATCCCAAGGCGGCTGTATGTACTGACTGTCATACCAGCCATGCCATCGAAAGAATTAAAGAAAAATCCTTCAAACAAATCGTCACACAGCAGTGCGGCAACTGCCATGAAGAAGAGTTTAAAACCTACCGGTCTACCTATCATGGCCAGATCAACACACTGGGCTATACCTATACGGCGAGATGTCACGACTGTCATGGCTATCACGAAGCGCTGGGTGTTGACGATCCCAAGTCAACCGTCCATCCCGATAACCGCCTGGAAACCTGTGAGGAATGCCACGACGGAAAGAAAGTCCCGGAAGCAACCGAGAGTTTCTTGAGCTTTGGTCCGCATGCCAATCCGCACGATTTTGAAAAATACCCGCAGGTTTATATTGCTGCGAAATTCATGCATGGCTTGTTGCTGTTCGTGTTTGCCTACTTCTGGGCCCACTCCCTGTTATGGTGGTTGCGCGAATACCGCGATCGCAAGGCACGCAATAGTACGCAGCGGGTACAAACAGACGAGTTGCTGCAAGACGAAACCAAACAGATCCGGCGCTTTGGCCTGGTCTGGCGTATTGGCCACCTGTGCTTTGCCATCAGCGTCATGTTACTCATCCTGACTGGCATGGCGGTGCATTATGCTTATACGCCGTGGGCACCGGTGGTGATCGAACTGCTCGGTGGCCCGGAAGCGGCCGGGCTGATACATCGCATCAGTGCCGCGGTGATGCTCGGCATATTCTTTGTGCATCTGGTCATTGTCAGCATTGGCATCGCCCGCAAAGGCAAGGCATTCCGCTGGTTCGGGCCTGATTCACTGGTGCCCAACTGGAAGGACTTCAAGGATGCCGGGGGTATGTTCGTCTGGTTTGTCGGCAAGGGCGAACGGCCGGTGTTTGACCGCTGGACCTACTGGGAAAAATTTGACTATTGGGCAGTGTTCTGGGGGATGGCAGTCATTGGCGGTAGCGGCATGATGCTGGCATTTCCGGAAGTAACCGCCTCACTGTTCCCTGGCTGGGTATTCAATGTCGTGACATTGGTGCATGGTGAAGAAGCCTTCCTCGCCGCCGTATTCCTGTTCACGGTGCATTTCTTCAATAACCATTTCCGCCCGGACAAGTTACCGCCGCCGGATATTGTCATGTTTACCGGTACCCAGTCGCTGGAGGAATTCCGGCGGGATCACGCCATGCAGTACAACCGACTGGTCGAATCCGGCCAATTGGAGAAGTACCTGGTGGACGCCCCGTCAAAACCCATGACCCTGGGATCGAAGATATTGGGGCTGGTATTGATTGCCTGCGGTTTGGGATTATTGATTATCGTTGCGACCGGCTTCTTTGGTGGCTATAACTGATACACAACTAACTTGCCACACTGGATTGTTTATATTACGCATCAGAAAATAAAAAGGATGATGGAAATAAAACCGTTTCCATCATCCTTTTTATTTTAGACTTTCTCTGCATTATACCAGGATTGATTCCCAGCTAAGCGCAACGACCTCGTTTTATTGAAAGCTTGCGTAGTAATGGATAAGCGCCTCGATGTCTCCATCCTTTAGCTTTTTATATTTCTTTTTCATCTTCTTGGTCATCGGACGGTCACCGCTGCTATAGCCCTCGAATGCAAGTCGCATATAAGGCATCCACTGGCCGGCCAGAATACCTGCGTCATTATCGGCAATACTGCCCCCCTCTTCATGACACTTTTCACACAGGTCATCGTGCACTGGCTTGCCTTTTGCCGCCAGGGCGGGATCGAATTTCTGCTTGGCACGCACAAAAGGCTTGCCAGAATAATGTTGACCCAGTTGTTTGATGTCATTTTCACTCAGATCAGCAGAGAGCTTGCACATGGTGGTCTTCTGTCCCTTCTTGGCGCCAGTCGGGTATTCCGTTTCGGGGCAGGGCCGATCCTCCTCCTTGTATGCAATCATGGTATCGTCGAGAACAAGCGCGGAAATACCGCCGATAATTGGTATTTCCGGTTCGGTGCTGGCGCCATCCTTACCATGACAGCTGTCACAATCCTCAACCAACTTGGCTATATCCGCTGCCGAGGTGCCGGTTGCAAAAGCAAGGCTGAAGAGTGCGGTACCTATCATTAAAGCCAACTTGGTGACTCGTTGTATGGTCATGGTGCGCTCCTTCTTTTACGAAAATTTATTTACTTACGAAATATTTCTCAATGTATATGAAAAATCTTAGCTTTATTGATAGAAGGCAGTGATCTTTGATTTTGTTGAACAACATTTGAGGATCAAGCGTTAAACGGATCGCATGCAACGCCCCTCCTTTGAAATTCTTATTGTATTTCTTATAGCAGACTCCACCACGACTGTACAAGGTAATGTCCAATTTGATCAGCTTCAACTGAAAAATTGATAGGGTACTCATTGGCGCCGAATGGTTGAAGAACACCGACATAGAGGTCCGTACCAGTTGAAATATAAATTTCACAACTAATCTTACTTGCCGCGATCAGCATGACCACAGTCACACGCATAGACGAAGGAAATGATAAAATATTTTGCTATCACCGCCCGCTGGTGGAATTCGTGACCGATGCGCTGGGACTGAGGTTTTAAGATTTAGATCATGGCATTAATACATACCCTGGCAGCTCTAGATCAAAAGCCCCGGTAATGCTTCGACTTCTGATTACACTACCAGTCCGCCGGTAGTTGCATTTCTTCCGGAGGAATGTCCTTGACGTGCTGGGCGAAGGTCCATTGATGGCCTTCCAGATCTGCGACGGCGTAAATACGATCGCCCCAGAACATCTCATCCGGTTCCATCAGGATCATGGCACCAGATGTTTTCGCATGCTCGTAATGGACGTCTACATCATCTATGTAGATATAAAGTGACTGGCTAACTCCACCCAGGTCCCGGGGACTTTGCACCTGGCGTTCGGCACTGGCGGTTCCCATCATAATGACGGCATCATCCAGCCCCATTTCCGCATGAATGATAGTACCGTCTTTAGCGGGCAGGCTGAAGCGTTGACTCAAACCAAACGTTTTGTTTAACCATTCAAGGGCTGCACTGACATTCTTGTAATAAAGATACGGGGTACAACGTGGCATTCCTTCGGGCGGGTTCTGTGGCATTATAAATTCCCCCTTAAAATTAATATGTTCTGTTCGTTATGACCTATGTCGTTGCATTAGTATCATCGCTGCTGTAATTTTTTCCACTGAAATAACAGCATTTGTCCCGTTTCAAACTCCATCAAAACACCAATAAGGCTCCCGGTATGATTCAGAGTTGTTGCAAACGAAAATTCCAATCACCTCCTACCTTAGCCATAACAGTACTTTTGCTGTAGGAATCGTCCTACATGATATAACCATAAGGTCTTACAGACACCATACTCTCGCCTTGCCTAAGATAGTGGTAACAAGGATGTGGGGGTTGATAAGGACATCATGATTTCCGTGGTGGCATGGAGCTTGCCACGGAAATCTCTATTAATTCCCCACCTTACTCATCACCCTTCCGGCTTGATACCCTCCTGCCAGCTTTCCTGCAACAGATCCGCCGCTTCCCGGGCCGCGTCTCGAAAAGGCAACAGTACCAGGTCGGCCCCAACCTTCATGAGTGCAGCTTTCTCATTAACCGTGTGCGCCGTAAGGGCAATCCGACCTTTAAAATCGTGTTGCTTTAGCGTGTGTAACAAAACCAGGCATTGATCCTGGCCACGGATGGTATTGATAACCCACTTGGCATGTTTGAGAGGAATAGAGTGAAACAGTTCAGGATCCTCTGAATCGCCATAGAGTGTAGGCAATTCCTGCTTATGCCAATAGCTTACCACTTCCGGATCAAAGTCCACTCCCAGTACCTTGAATCCACGATTGCGCAATTCACGTGCGATATTTCTGCCATAGCGCCCAAGTCCAAAAATAACGACATCAACATGCCCACTCAATGAAGCATCACCAAGATCTTCCTCCGGATGATGAATCGTGCGCTCAAATATCCCCAAGACAGGTGATAACCAATCGGATAAACGATAAGCATATAAAATCATATAGGTGGACAAACCGATGGTAATGAGACCAATCAGAGTGATCAGGCCGACAGTCTCTTCACCGATATGGCCCATGCTTAATCCCAGCGCTACCAGAATAAAGGAAAATTCACTAATTTGTCCCAGCGTGAGCCCCGTCATGGTACTTGTTTGCCTGACATAGCCCATGCGACCCATGAATGCCATCACCATGAGTGGCTTGCCAATGAGTACGAACAGCGACAATACAATCGCAGGCACGACTACGTTCGCCAGGTGAGCCACATCGATATGTACCCCGAGGTCGATAAAAAAGAACAGTAATAAAAAATCACGCAGGCCCACCAGGCGTGCAGCCAGCGAAGCGCGGTAAGGCGTAGCCGCAAGCGAAATACCGGCCACCAAGGCGCCAACTTCCTGACTGAAACCTAATCCCACACCAAGGGAAGCCAGTCCAATCGCCCAGGCAATGGCGAATAAGACGATGAGTTCAGAGGATCTAGCAAGAGATTGTAAAAGTAACGGCAGGATAAAGCGGGTTACAAGACCGACCAAAACCAGGAAACCAGTCCCCTTGGCAAGCACCTTCAGTAATTCCAGGGCAAGGTTTACATCCGAAATTTCAACCCCATAGGCACCGATCACCAGCATGAGTAACACCACTACGATGTCCTGCACGATAAGGATCCCCAGCGCGATTCGGCCATACAATGCATCGATTTCGCGTTTATCCGACAGCAACTTGACGATGATAATGGTACTGGAGAAAGTAAGCGCCGCTGCCACATAAAATGCGGCCAAGGATTCCAGCCCAAAGGCCAGCGCCAGGCCGTAACCCAGTATGGCCGTCAGTAACATCTGACCGATACCCGTGACAACAGATACCATGCCAAGTGTGCGAATAAGACTCGGATCGAGTTTCAGACCAACTACGAACAACAGTACACCGACGCCCAGTTCGGCAAACAGTTCCACCTGATCATGTGCGTGTACCCAATCAAGACCGACGGGTCCCACCAGCACACCCACAAGTATGAATGCCGAAATAAGGGGTTGGCGTAACCACAGGCATATTGCACCCACCACCGACGCAACCGCGAGTACCGCCGCCACTTCTGTGAAAATGTGTTCAAAATAAGGCACGCGTGTTTATTTACCGGTTACCTGTTGTCAGGCCGACCCATATGGTCTTGAGGGGTTTTTGTTCAGGGCCGCGTGACTCGGTAGAGCACGAATGTGCTGCCTTTGACTACCCCTGCGTAATGACATATTTCAGAATTTCCACCACCTGCTCAGGGGTCTGGCATACCGCCTGCGCTGCACCATCTACTTCTTTAAGGGCATGGGTAAGATCCGAATCATGCAAGGTAATAATTGACTTGCCCAGTGCAGATGCAAAGCCGGCATCAAACGCCGCATTCCATTGGCGATACTTATCGCCAAACCGCACGACGACTATATCCGCCTTTTCTATCAGGGTGCGTGTCCGTATGGCATTGAGCTTTGCACCTTTGTGGTCGTGCCAGAAATTATTTTCCTCCGCACCAAGAATCGCTACGCCACAATCATCACTGCTGGCATGATCCGTCACTGGCGAAAGAAATTCGACATCAAGGCCTGCCGCCTGCGCACCCTTTTTGATGCGCTCGCGCCAGTCGGTGTGAATCTCACCGGAGAGATAGACCTTCCAGATTTTACTCATTGTTTCATTACCGTTAATTAAATTACGAGAGAAGAAAAAATTGACTCAATCCCAGCCTACTTTGTTACCAGCCAAAGCGCATGAATAACCGCGGGAAAATAGAAAATAAAACACAGCAGTATATTAATAACCAGATCCTTGCCCGCTCCTTTTTTCAGGTAAACTGCAAGCGGCGCTAACAAGATTGATAGAATGATCAAGACAATTCTATTATTCATTTTGTCTTCATACCTAAACCTTTATGGCCGACATTGTAACGGCGTTACCGTAGTATCCCCTTTAACAATCGCGAAGCTGTCCGCGATTATGCCTCTATCCGTAATAAACCGGGCATCCAGTCGGGAACCATTGATGTCCACCACCAAGGCACCCATCTCGCCTTCTGATACGGCCATGGCGGGATGGTCCAGCGGACCTTGATCAAGTTTGGAGGATGATCCGAGCACCAGATAAATCGCTCCCTGATTTGCGACCCGCCCGGCAGCGGGTTTGATATAGAGAACGCTTTCATCCTGAACTACCGGCTGCTGCATCATATCCGGCTGCAGCGTCTCGGACTTGCCATAGTGACAGCCCATGAGGTGGGACCGTTCATACATGTGACTGTGACCGCTCAACACCAGATCCACACCGGCCTGCTCCAGAAGCGGCAATACATTCTCGCGCACATCAAACATCCGTCCACCACTGTCGCCACGACTGTCGGAATCATGTGAACCATGGGTATAGGGCGGATGATGAAATGCCACAATCAACCAGGGCTGATGACTCCCGACAAGATCCTCCTCCAGCCAGCGTAACATGGCGCTCCCTTCGTCCATGCTGGTGGAGGTGCTGTCCAGCACAACGAAATGTACCTGGCCGTGGTCAAAGGAATAGTAACTTTCCGTACCGGATGGCAGGCCACCACTTTCGCCATCAAGAGGGAAACTGAACAAGTTATAAAACGCCCAGCGTCGTGCATCATGATTGCCGTATACGGGCCATACCGGCACGTTACGCAACCAGTTGGCATAGGGTTCAAAGAAGCCGGCCTGAAATTGTTCATTAGTCCCCGAACGGTAGGCATTGTCGCCGGTGGTCAGCAATAAATCGAAAGCGGGTCGATCAGGACGGGGATTCAATTCCAGCCAGGTTTGCATCACATCCTGCACCACAAGCTGCCGTGGATTGGGATAACCGGGATCGCCCAGTACCACAAACCGTGTCGCTTCAGGTTTTCCGTCTCCTGGCGGGGTGAAAAACCAGAAATCCGGACCCGCATAAAGCGGTTTTCCCCTGGATTCGATAGCGTAGAAATAACGCGTGTTGGGCTGCAAGCCGCTGAGCCGCACTTCATGCTCCTCACCCGACTGCGCTTCCTGCACTTGCCATTGCAACTGATCCGGCTGCAAACCATAGCGCACCATGCCGATTTCCGCTTCCGTGGTTTGCCAGCGCAAGGTCATGGCAGTGGGAGACGGTTGTTGCAAATAGGGGCCACGTTCGCCGGTATAGAAGCTGCCGAGTGCCACGTGTCCCAGTCTGCCAAGCCCATATAACACCACCAACAGCACTACCGTAGCCAGAACATAGAGCAGCCAACGCCAGTGACGCGGAAGTTTTGGGGCGATTTGAGAATCAGGCGTGGAATCTGCCATGCTATTTTACCAATTCAGTCAGGAATGAAACTTTATCACAGCAATCGGGTCTTTTTTGCGACGGTTTACCCCATTAGAATACAGATTCTTTAGTTAAAGCCAATCCCAAGATAATTTCCATGCAAAAATTACCCCGGCTGCTTCATTTCCTGCTCAATGTTGTACTGCTCAATCTGGTGTTGTTTTCCCTCTTCCGGGTGGCCTTCTGGGCGTATTTCAACAATCCCAGCGATCCGGTTCCGGGTGAAGATTTACTCTACAGTTTTTATCTTGGTCTGAAGTTTGACCTGCGGTTGGTACTGCTGATGATCCTGCCCCTGTTTGTGCTCGGCGGGCTACGATTCTTCAGCCCCTTTGAATCACGGTACATGCGGAATATCTGGTTTGTTTACCTGGGCCTGGCATTTACAGTGGCTCTGATATTTTATTTCATGCACTTCGGTTATTACGCCTACCTGCAAACACCGATGAATGCCACCGTGTTGCGTTTTGCTTACAACTTGTCGACCTCCATGCAAATGGTGTGGGAAACCTACCCGGTGATCTGGCTATTGCTGCTGATGGCTGCCATTATCGGCGCCTATATCTGGTATCTGCATCGCCTGTTATGGCGTGCCGCAAATTACGCCAATCCCCATTTCCACGGCTGGAAAAAAGCGGGCGTGATCATTACCAGTACATTTTTATTACTTTTTGGCATTTATGGTAAATTATCTTATTACCCCATGCGCTGGAGTGACGCCTTTGTCACGCCGCATACTTTTGCCCCGGCAGTCACCGTCAACCCGGTGCTGTATTTTTTTAATACCCTCAAGAACAAGAACGTCACTTTTAATCGTGACAAGACCCGGCAGTACTATGACCTGATGGCGGACTATCTTGGGGTAACCGACAAGAATAGCAACACCCTCAATTACCGGCGTGAAATCACCACCCCGGGAACCTATGCAGCTCAGCGGCCCAATATCGTGATGGTATTCCTGGAGTCGTTTGCTTCCTATAAAACAGGCACATTTGGCAATCCGCTCGATCCCACACCAAATTTTGATGCGATTGCCAAACAGAGTTTGCAATTCAGTCGCTTTTATACACCGCATACCGGCACGGCGCGTTCCGTTTTTGCCGCTGTAACCGGTATCCCGGACATTGAATTAAACAAGACCTCTTCACGAAATCCGCTGGTGGTTGACCAGCATACGATCATCAATGCCTTTGAAGGCTATGAAAAGTTTTATTTTCTCGGTGGTAGTGCCAACTGGGGCAACATACGTGGCGTATTGCAACACAATATTCCCAACCTGAACGTCTACGAGGAAGGCAGCTATGCTTCACAACGCATCGATGTGTGGGGGCTTTCGGATCTGGATCTGTTTAAGGAGGCAAACCAGGTCTTACGTAAACAAGAACAACCCTTCTTTGCCATCATTCAGACCTCCGGTAACCACCGTCCTTATACCATTCCGGAAGACAATCACGGCTTCGAATTGGTTCAACAAGACGACGAGGCCTTGAACAATGCCGGCTTCATTTCTGAAGGCGAGTACAATTCGTTCCGTTTCATGGACCACAGCCTCGGTTTTTTCATGCAACAGGCCAAGCTAGCCGGCTACTTTGACAACACGATATTTATTTTTTACGGTGACCATGGCATTACCGGCTACGGCGGGAAACACACCCCACAATTTGAATCCGACTACATCCTGACCGGCTTCCATACTCCACTACTGTTTTATGCGCCAAAATTAATCACTCAACCCAGCCTGGATCACAAGCCGGCCAGCGAGGTTGACCTGCTGCCTACAATTGCAGGTCTGGCGGCGCCACGGGGTTATGTGAATACCACCTTGGGCCGGGATCTGCGGGATCCGCAATTTGCCGATCAGCGGTATGCCTTTACCTTCACACACCACCGCACTCCGGAAATCGGCCTGATTGGCAAAGACAGCTATTTCCGTATGAATGCCGATGGCAGCAAGCCACTGCTGATAGATACCCGCGCCAATGATGCCGGTCACGATATCTTGCAACAACAACCAGGGGAAGCGCGCCAGATGCAGGAACTGACCACCGGCATACATGAGACCGTTAAATATATGCTGTACCACAACAAGCAGTGATCCCTTAGCCGGTTTGACCCCTTGGAGTGAATACGGCATAGTCCCTGCCCCTGATTTACCTCAAACCTGTGTAGGGATAGATGCATGAAGATTCTGGTCATTGGCGGCGGCGGTCGCGAACATGCCCTGGCCTGGAAAGCCGCCCAGTCCGAAGACGTGGATATTGTCTACGTGGCACCCGGAAATGCCGGCACGGCCCATGAGCCCAAGCTACAAAATGTCGCTATCGAGGCGGATGACATACATGCTCTGACTGTATTTGCCCAGTCCAACCAGATTGACCTGACCATTGTCGGTCCCGAAGCGCCGTTGGTGCTCGGCGTGGTCGATATTTTTCACACGGCCGGCTTACGCTGCTTTGGTCCAACCCAGGGGGCCGCACAACTGGAAGGTTCCAAGGCCTTCACCAAGGATTTTCTCGCCCGCCACCGCATTCCCACTGCCGCCTACGGCAACTTCACCGAGGTGGATAAGGCCATTACCTACATCCAACAGCAGGGCGCCCCCATCGTGGTCAAGGCTGATGGTCTGGCCGCCGGTAAGGGCGTAATCCTGGCGCAGACCGAAGATGAAGCCATTGCCGCGGTCAGAGATATGCTGGCCGGTAATGCCTTTGGTAAAGCCGGACATCGGGTGGTGATCGAGGAATATCTCACCGGCGAGGAAGCCAGCTTCATCGTCATGGTGGACGGGGAGCATATCCTGCCCATGGCTACCTCCCAGGACCACAAGGCCCGCGATGAAGGTGACACCGGCCCCAATACCGGCGGCATGGGAGCCTATTCCCCCGCGCCGGTGGTGACCCCGGAAATCCACCAGCGCGTCCTGCGTGAGGTAATCGAGCCAACCGTACACGGTATGGCCGCCGAAGGTCATCCCTACACCGGCTTCCTCTATGCCGGCTTGATGATCGCGAATGACGGCACCCCGAAGGTGCTGGAATACAACTGCCGTTTCGGCGACCCGGAAACCCAACCCATTCTGATGCGTCTCAAGTCCGACCTGGTGACGCTGTGCGATACTGCACTCGACGGCAAGCTCGACACCATTAACACCGAGTGGGATCCTCGGCCATCCCTTGGGGTCGTGCTGGCTGCCGGTGGTTATCCAGCCAGTTATAGCAAGGGCGATATTATTGAAGGACTGCCCGCCGATACGCCAAATAGCAAAGTGTTTCACGCCGGCACCGCTGAAAAGGACGGCCAAATTGTGACCAATGGCGGCCGGGTGCTGTGTGCGGTGGCCCTGGGCGAGTCCGTGGCTGCAGCCCAGAAACAGGCTTATCATCTTGTCGATCAAATTCACTGGGACGGGATGTATTGTCGACGAGACATCGGTTACCGCGCAATCGCGCGTGAAAATATGTTAATTTGAGTCTAAATTCGCTCAATTTCTGCGAAACAGCAATAATTCCAGCTCTTCCTGTCAGATGAGCCCGTTCCCATGCAGCGCTGTCCTTGCAACTGCAAAACGCAAATGAGCACGTTCTCCGATATGAACAGTCAGCCAAAGATAAAAGCCGTGATAATTGTGGCTGATTTCCAGTAAAATACGCGACTTGCTCGAACACCGTGTCAGCATTGGGTCTGTGGGACACGCTGTAAATAAACTAATCGAGCCCCGAATTCGAAAAAATTTTCAAAAACTACGAGTATTGAAGGAGTAAGCATGTCCGCCAAACATCCCGTGATCGCTGTTACTGGTTCTTCCGGCGCTGGTACCACGACTGTTAAAGATGCTTTTGAGCACATTTTCTTCCGGGAAGAAATTAAACCACTGGTCGTCGAAGGTGACAGCTTCCATTGCTATGATCGCGCCGCCATGAAAGACGCGATTGCCGAATTCGCCAAGCAGGGTAAACAGCTCAGTCACTTCGGACCGGAAGCCAACCACTTTGATCTGATCGGCGAAACCTTTAAATCCTACGGTGAAACCGGTCATTGCAAACGCCGCTATTACCTGCACAGTGACGAGGAAGCGGCACTGCATAATGCCCGCCTTGGCTCTGACCTGGGACCTGGCCAGTTCACTCCTTGGGAAGAAATCACCGAGGAAACCGACCTGTTGTTTTATGAAGGGTTACACGGCGGGGTCGTGCACGGTGATATTGATGTCTCCACCTATACTGACTTACTGGTAGGCGTTGTGCCAATCGTTAACCTCGAGTGGATTCAGAAAATCCATCGGGACAACCTGCAGCGTGGCTATTCGGCGGAAGCCATTGTCGATACCATCCTGCGCCGCTTGGACGACTATGTGCACTTCATCACACCGCAGTTCTCTCTCAGTGATATCAATTTCCAACGTGTCCCAACGGTCGATACTTCCAATCCCTTTATCGCCCGTGACATTCCGTTACCGGATGAAAGCTTCGTTGTGATTCGTTTCCGTGATCCGAATGCCATGAATGTGGATTTTCCTTATCTCCTGAACATGATTCATGACTCTTTCATGTCACGCCGTAACACCATCGTTGTACCGGGTGGCAAGATGGGTTTTGCCATGGAAGTCATCCTGGCACCAATGATTCATAAGCTGATTGAGGAAAAACGCCACAGCTGATTCAACCACTGTCGTGAGCATGAAGCCGGGGCCAATCGCCCCGGTTTTTGTTTGGTTTTTACCTGGCAGCGGCTGTGCTAGCATCCCGGACCTCATATCTGAGATCTAGACCATGCAAAACTTTAAACTCGGACACAGTAACCAGCCAGACTGGCAGGCTGCCATTGATGATTGCCTGGGCCAGATCGGTGAGCCCGCTGACGCCAACCTTGGCTTTATCTATGTCACCGACGTACTGGCAAGCAGCCTGGGAGACATGGTGCGCACACTGAAAGACCGCACCGGTCTTGCGCACTGGGTGGGTAGCGTTGGTCAGGCCATTCTTTGCAGTGGTCACGAGTACTATGAGCAACCAGCCATCGCCATCATGCTGGCCGAATTTCCCAGTGGCAGTTTCAATATATTTAATCATGCAGAAGATACCCATCACCTGCAGGATAGCTGCCACACGACAATGGGTGGATTGCGTTTTGCCCTGGTGCACGGGGACCCGCGCAACGGACAATTACCAGGCCTGATTGAGAGCCTGCCGGAAGAGCTGGGCAATGGTTATCTGATTGGCGGCCTCACCTCCTCCGACAGCCATTATTACCAGATTGCCGATGATATCGTGGAAGGCTCTTTGTCCGGCGTGGTTTTCACCGACCAGGTTCCGGTGGTCACCGGCCTGAGCCAGGGCTGCAGCCCCATCGGCCCAGTCCATACCCTGACCGATTCAGATCACCACATGGCCATCAGCATTGACGATCGCCCGGCGCTGGAAGTTTTCAAGGAAGACATCGGCGAGGTTCTCGCGCGAGACATTGATCGGGCGGCCGGATATATCTTCGCCGGTTTTCCGGTAAAAGGCAGCGATACGGGTGATTACCTGGTCCGCAATGTCATCGGTATCGATCCCGAAAATAACCTGCTCGCCATCGGAGATCACATGCAAACCGGTGTACCCATCATGTTTTGCCGACGAGATGCGAATAGCGCAATTGAAGACATGCAACGCATGTTGCATAGTCTGAAAGATCGTTTGCCCAGGCCACCGCGAGGCGGGATCTACATATCCTGCATGGGTCGAGGTCGTTACCTGTTTGGTGAAGATTCCGAGGAAATGAGGATGATTAGCGATGTCTTTGGTGATATACCTCTGGTCGGCTTCTATGCCAGCGGCGAAATCGCCGGGCACCGTTTATATGGCTATACCGGCATCCTGACCCTGTTTGTATAATCGTACCGACTTATCAGGCTGGCACACCGTTTCTTCCCTCCTCACCTGACTCCGGCTTGCCAGCTCATCGACTCGGCCTTAAATTAGATTTAACAGCATCATCCTTGTATTGGTATCGACGCCGACTGTAAGTAATTCGAGCTAAACTCAAAATAAATGCAACACTGAATCTAAGGCAGAAAAACAATGGAATATCGAGAACTGGGAAATACCGGCATCCATGTCAGCGTCATCTGCCTTGGCACCATGACCTTTGGCGAACAGAACACCGAGATGGAAGCCTTTGAGCAGATGGACTATGCCCTGGCTGAGGGAGTCAATTTCTTTGATACTGCCGAGTTATATTCCATTCCGCCAAAGGGTGAAACTTATGGCCGCACAGAAGAAATCATTGGCAACTGGTTCGGCACGCGTAAAAATCGTGACAAAGTCATATTAGCCAGCAAAATAGCCGGGCCGGGAGAAGGCTGGGTTGATCATATTCGTGACGGCAAAACCCGATATACCCGGGAGCATATTGAAGCTGCGCTGAATGCGAGCCTGCAACGCCTTAAAACAGATTACATCGATCTGTATCAACTCCATTGGCCGGAACGTAAGACAAACTATTTTGGCCCGTTAGGTTATTTCCCTGAAGCTGACAGCTTTACACCCATGGAGGAAATTCTCGAAGTTCTTGCCGGGCAGGTAAAAGCCGGCAAGATTCGCTATATCGGCCTTTCCAACGAAACACCCTGGGGTGTTATGCGGTTTTTAAACATCGCCGAAAAACTGGACCTGCCACCTGTCGTGAGCGTTCAAAATCCCTATAGTCTATTGAATCGCAGTTATGAGGTGGGCCTGGCGGAAATTTCCTGGCGTGAACACTGCGGCCTGTTGGCTTATTCACCGTTAGGTTTTGGGGTGTTGTCTGGTAAATATCTGCATGGCAATTCGCCGGCTGGTGGACGTCTGACCCTCTATCCTGACTATACCCGCTATAGTAATCCTCAGGCGGTCAGCGCAACGCTACAATATATTGAGCTGGCGCATGCGCATGATCTCAACCCGGCTCAAATGGCACTGGCCTTTGTAAATACCCGGCCCTTTCTTACCAGCACCATTATCGGGGCAACCAAGATGGAACAATTGAGAAGTAATATCAGTAGTATCGAAGTCCGCCTGGCGGATGAAACCCTGGAAGAAATCGAGGTCATTCACTCCAGGTATCCCAATCCCAGCCCCTGATTACGATAGCCCGGGCCTTATCTGGAAATATCATTGCATATGGAGCGAATATGAGCTGCCTTTTTTGTAAGCTGGCCAAGGGTGAACTCCACAGTGACATCATTTTTGAGGACGATGAGGTCATTGCTTTTCGGGATATCAACCCCCAGGCACCCCACCACATACTTGTTATTCCGCGCCGACACATTGCCACGGTTAATGATGCCAATCCGGAAGATGCGGCATTAATTGGAAAACTGACTCTGACGGCGCAGCGGGTAGCGAAAGATCTCGGTGTTGATGTAGATGGTTACCGCCTGGTGATGAACTGTAACAACCACGGTGGCCAGACGGTATTTCATGTTCATCTACACTTGCTGGCCGGTCGCCCGATGCATTGGCCTCCGGGTTAAACAATATGACCCTGAATTTATTGATTGTTACTACTGCGTTTCAGGTCCTGCGCCATTACCTGGACACCCCCATTCAACACACAAGCTTGTAAACCCTTCTGTACCAACAAGAAAGCCGCGGCTGAACTACGCCGACCGGTTCCGCAATAAACCACATATGGGATATTCTTATCGAGTTCATCCATCCGCAAGCGTAATTCGTGCAAAGGAATATTGATGGCATCCGGCAAATGGCTGTGATGATATTCCTTGGCATGACGTACATCCACCCAGCGCGCACCATTAACAACTCGTAAACGCGCCTCCTCAGGTGAGACGCGGGTTAACAAAGGCTCCTTCAACAATTCGTTAAAATCGTTCTTGGACAGCCGCATCACCACACCATCAGTTTTCATGGTCACAGATGCGTTACGTTTACTACCTGATAATAGTGCTTCTTCACCAAAGCTCCGACCTGGTTCCAGTGTGGCCAAGTCTACTGTTCGCGTCACTTTCGCCTTACCTTCTGTCAATACGTAGTAATAATCACCAACTTCGCCCTGCGTGACAATCGTATCTCCCTTGTTAACCTGTAAGCTCTCCATGCGTCCGAGCAACTGCTTGATATTGGCGGGGGGCATGGATTTAAATGCCATGATATGGCGCATTTTACGGATCCAGCTGCGATCCTCGTCACCGCTTGCCGGTTCGGTGATTACAATGGTTTTTGCAAAATCAATATCTTGTTGTTCAACTGGTGCTGCTTGCTGTTGCGGACTTACTTGCTGCTGTGGGGCTGATGTTTCTTTTGATGCCACGGCTGTTGTTTCTGACACCGCCATCTGATCCCACATCATCATGTAATCCAGAACACTATTATCAAT
>CAJIAB010000006.1_pt1 | contig 24761 bp, 31 predicted proteins | sample 9199081 | NCBI WGS metagenome assembly CAJIAB01 (sample SAMEA7708262, study PRJEB35096) | sediment metagenome | biome: marine neritic benthic zone biome [ENVO:01000025]; feature: sediment [ENVO:00002007]; material: shallow marine sediment [ENVO:03000034] sea grass bed [ENVO_01000059] ... | reverse complement strand
GGGCCTGGCAGCACTGTTCAAGCAACTGGCCAAAAGCTCTCCCCGGGTTAATATTGTGCGTATCTTTTCGGATGGTGACTATGTGTTTGCCCATACGGAGTATGACTTCGGCAGCTCTAGAATCGGTTTTGAAATCTTCCGCTTCGAGGGCACTCTGACCGTTGAGCATTGGGATAATATCCAGCCGAGAGAGGGACCCAACCCCTCCGGTCACACCATGGTTGATGGACCAACCGAAGCATTCGATCTCGATAGGACTGAATACAACAGGGATATCGTGCGCTCCTTTATTGACGAGGTTCTCATCAATGGCTATCTCGACAAACTAGAGCAATACATAAATGACGGGTGCTTCACCGAGCATAGCCCACATTTCGCTGATGACCTGTCAGCGCTGCGTTCGGCTTTATCAGATCCAGCGTCTAAAGACAGCATCACCATAAAATATGACAGAGTGCATCGTATCCTGGCAGAGGGGAACTTTGTACTTTCTGTCAGTGAGGGCTTCCTGAACGGGATCCATTCCTCATTCTATGACCTTTACCTTGTCAGCAATGGTAGGCTTGTGGAACACTGGGGTACGACCGAGGCGATCCCTCCACGCAGCGAATGGAAGAACGACAACGGCAAATTCTAATGCTCAATACAGACAAGTGCGACAGTACTCGCTAGAATAATTGAACCAGTACAGGAGCATACAAAGATGATCAAATTTGTTATGTGTATAACGCGACACCCAAATATGACTAGGGTAGAATTCAAAGACTACTGGATGAATAAACATGGTCCATTTTTCATGAGCAATGCTGATGCGATGGGTGCTAAAAAGTATGTGCAATCTCACACACTGGATACCCCATTTAATGAAGGCCTGAGAACTTCTAGAGGAATGTTGCCCGAATATGATGGGGTCGCTGAGGTATGGTTTGAATCTGAAGAAGCCCTTATGGAAGGGATGAGTTCTCCTGAAGGACAAAAATTGGGCGCTGCGTTGCTGGAAGATGAGGGAAACTTTATCGATCACTCAAAGTCATCGGCATTCATTGTTAAAGAACACGAATTTTAAGTAGCTAATAAGTCAATCAACTTCGTGCCTACGGTGCTGGACGCAACAAAGCTTCGTTGGTTATTAAAACGTTGTGATTTCAAGGGTTCACAGACCTGACTATTCACGAATTACTCGTACAAAGGAAATAAAAAATGTCTTCAGAATCGCCATACGCGCCACCAAAGAGCTCGTTAGTAAATACCGCAGCTACAGGTATTTATGGTTTTAAGCAGTATGTAATTCATCAAGATGGCGTTGAATGGCCGTCAAGATGTTTCAAGTGCAACACAGATACTAATACGACGAAAAAAGTAAAACTCGTTTATGTTAATCCCTGGATATACTTATCTTTGCTTATAACACCAATACTCACCATTATTCTAGCTCTGATATTCCAGAAGAGGTTTACCGTACAACTTCCAATTTGTGAGGCGCACTTGAAAAAGCGAAGGAACTTCTTGTTCTTTCAATGGGGGACTGTGGTTCTTACGATAGCTGGATTTACCATTGGAGCCACAACAAACTCAGATATTGTAATTATGCTATCTATTATTTTAGTTCTGGTGATCTTGATCTCAGCATTAATTGGCCGAATGATTTACGTGGCGAAGTTTAAAAAATATAATCTTTGGATCAGAGGGGCAGGTAAAGAGTTTGTATGTAGTTTACCAAGCTTCGTAAACTAGCGGAGGAGAAAAATCAATAAAACAACAGGGCCATGTGCGATTATCTATAACTATGTATAAATCAATGGTATGCACAGGAATAAAAAATGAACGAGGAACAGTTTTGGAAAATAATCGAGCAATTTGATTGGGAGCAAGAAGGCGATGATGAAGCAGTTCTTGAGCCAGCTTTTAACACTCTCGTAAGCCTGGGTGAAAAAGAAATAATCGAATTTGAAGAAATTTTAGCTAAGAAACTTTATGGGCTGGACAGGAGGGATATCGCCAAAGCCTGTTATAACGGGGATGACAAGCACTTTTCAGGCGATGATTTTCTCTACTCCAGGTGTGTTGTTGTTGCAAACGGCAAAGAAATATTCGATGAGGTAATTTCAAATCCAGATGAAATGCCATCTGAAATGGAATTCGAATCTCTTCTATACCTGGGTCCAAGAGCATATGAAGAATTAACAGGCGAAGAATTGGTGCTGGTTACAAAATATAGTTACGAGACCCTTTCAAACACTGAAGGATGGAAAGCTTCATAGCCATGCTTTCAAAGTCAGCCTCAGACAGCTGCGCCCAACAACCCGTCCTGTCTCGCATTACTGATTGCCATAACCAGGGAGAAAAGAGTAGATGAAAAAGCTCATCATTCTTATTGCAACACATGCTCTTGTCGGTACCATCGGCTTTGCCATAGGCATATACACTTTACCTATTATCATGGCCCCCAAAGCCCCTTCGCCTGAGGAAATATATCAACAGCACAATGAATCCCGATTCGAGGGTCAGTTTCGGCGTGACCTGAAAGGGAGTGACATCTTGCATTGGGGGGAAGGAACGGTGTATGTGGGCCGTACTGCGATATCCCTAATTGGACGACTCGCACCGGGACCGGATTACAAGCTGTATATGTCACCCGAATACGTCGAAACAGAAGCCGATTTCCTCAGGCTAAGACCCAGAATGATTCGTGTTGGTGAGGTAAAAACCTTTGATAACTTTATTGTCCACCTCCCAGACAACATCGATCCAAACGAATTTAATACCGTTATTGTATGGTGTGAATCTTTCGGTCAGTTTATTACGGCTGCCAGATACAAGTAGGATATACACAACAATAGGGGCAGATTACTTGAAAATGAAGCGTATCGGATGAGGCTTGTTTTATTGCCAGGTATGGATGGTACAGGTCTGATGTTTAGGCCATTCATCGATATTGCCAATAACTACTCAATAGATGTAATTAACTATCCTAATGAGACGTCAAAAAAATACTCTGAATTAATAGCTTTCGTAAAAGACAGGCTGCCGAGAGAAGAGAAATTTGTAATTATCGCCGAATCTTTTTCAGGCCCGATTGCCTATGAGTTGATGAAGGATGAAATCTCCAATCTAAAAGCAGTAATTTTTATTGCCAGTTTTTTGCTAAACCCAAGACCAATTTTACTTTCAATCCAACGCGTCTTGCCAGCCTCATTATTGTTTCGTTTGCCTATCCCCACATCTTTCATCCGCATATATATGCTCGGTTATGATTCGTCAGATAGTTTAATTGCAGAGTTTAAATCTGCCCTGGCAAGAGTTAGTCCTGCTGTATTGGCGTCGAGATTGAAGGAAATTACCAGTCTAAAATTGCCTGATAAAACAGTAAACTATCCATGTTGTTATATCAGGGCCGAAGGGGATAAACTGGTTACATCCAGGAGTATTCAGACATTTAAGAGGATTATCCCAAATATAAATATTCGATCTGTAAATGGCCCCCATTTTCTATTACAGTCCAGGCCTGAAGAATGCCTTAAACTGATAAATGAGGAAATAAGTAATATTTAACGTCAGCGACATAAATGGTGACAGACAACGGTCTAGAGAATTACAGGGTGGGTTTCCAGATAGTATTTAAACTCTAGAAGGAGATATTGTGAACAAGTTATATTTTATCGTGTTGCTATCTGCATTGGGAGGTGGTTGCGCCAATAACTCGCACAATAATTCACAAAAAGTAAAACTTGTGGGGGTAAAGAATGCTTCAGTGGTTCCCGCTTCAGGACCTGTCGAACGTGTTTACTTTACATCTGTGGATGGCCGTGAGTCTAAAACAATATGGGGTAGTTATCCGGAAAAACTTGATATCTGGCCAGGAGAACATGTAGTCGTAGTTGTTTGTGAATGGAGACCGACAGCAACAGCACCTTCCATGAGCAAAGGTTTTCGGAGAATTGAAGATAGTTTTGAATCAGGCCATATTTATGAATTCACCAGTACATTTGAACGAACGGGAGAATGTTCAATTAGCTATAAGGATGTTACTTCAGTGAATACTAATTAGTCGGGTAAATTGGGACATGAGTCATAAGAAATAGAATGGGCCAGACTCAATAGAATACGATACTGTCCAAATCACTGTCAGAGTCAAAAGTAAATAATATGGTACGGAATGAAATCAAGAATTTTCGAGACATACCAAATGTTGGCAAAGCTACAGAAAAGAATTTTTTTCTTTTAGGAATAAAAGAGCCAATTGAGTTAGTAGACAAGGATCCATATAGAATGTATTACGATCTTTGCAGTGTTACACACAAGCGGCATGATCCATGTGTTATTGATGTATTTCTTTCAGCGGTGTATTACATGAAAGGTGGGCCACCTAAAAAATGGTGGGAGTTTACTAAAGAACGTAAGATGAAGTTGAGTAGTAAATAATGCACTCTCAAAAATAGGGAGTGATCACGGTTTCCCTGTAACTGAGAAAGGAGGTTTCACTATGGATAATCGCAGAATTCATGATGGCATTGTCGGTCTGGTGATTTTTGTCTTTGTCGCACTGGGCTATTACGGCAATCCACTCTGGTTGCTTGTACCCGCTGTCCTGGGGCTGGTGTTGATTCAAAGCGCGTTTTCAGGTTTTTGTCCGTTGTATTTCGTCTTAAACAAGCTCCAACCTGGAAAATAAGTTCGTAATATAAAGGGGTCAGTGATAAAAAACGAATCATTATCGTTTGTCACCAACCCCTTTTCATCTATTATTCCAGGATGACTACCAGCCCCTTACCACCCACCAGTCTGCGTGTCGCTGTTGTCGGTGCAAGCGGTTACATTGGGACGAATCTGGTACCACGGCTTGTCGAGCGTGGCATGCACGTGCGCGCGGTGGCACGTAGTCGCGAGGTGTTGGCGGCGCGTGGCTGGCCGGGTGTGGAGCTGGCTGCAGCCGATGTACTCAAGCCCGAGACGCTCGACGTGGCATTGCAGGATATCGATATTGCGTATTACCTGGTGCATTGCATGCGTGCGGGGGACGATTTCGAGGCGATCGAGCAAGCGGGGGCCGATAATTTTGCCGAGGCCGCTGCGCGTGCCGGGGTTAAACGCATTATTTATCTTGGGGGGCTCATTCCGCATGGCGCCGATTCCAAGCATTTGCTTTCGCGTCGCTTAACCGGTGATCGGTTCCGTGCCGGATCGGTACCGGTGACCGAGATTCGCGCCGGGATCATCGTGGGTCCCGGTTGTGCCTCGTTCGAGATCATTCGCGACCTGGTCAATCATTTGCCCTTGATGATTACGCCACGCTGGGTACGGTCAACCTCACCGCCAATCGCACTCGATAACCTGCTCGAGTATTTGATCGGCGTTGCCCAACATGAAGAGGCAGCCGGGAAGGTTTACGACGTTGCCGGTCCGGAAGAACTTAGCTACGAAGATCTGTTGCGCCAATATGGTGAGCATGTTGGCAAGCATCCAAGGATTATTGCTGTACCGATACTGTCACCACGCCTGTCTGCCTATTGGCTGCGACTGATTACCGCCGTGCCAACCAGTACCGCGCGCGCCTTGATCGAGGGTCTGAAACTGCATATTGAGGCGGATGACAGCGCCATTCGTGCACTGGTGCCGCAACGACTGTTAACGTATCGTGAAGCGGTCGCGGCTGTGTTTGAGACCGAGCAGCGTAATGCCGTGGCAGCACGTTGGACCGAAGGAGCGCTCATGTATCGTGACTACAACCCTGACTATGCTTACTATGCCAAACGTGACGGGGCGTTTTATATCGCCAAGGCATCACCTGAAGCGGTATGGCAAACAGTGACGTCAATTGGAGGAGATAATCGCTATTTCTTTGCCAATGCGTTATGGACGATCCGCGAGACCATCGACTGGGCCTTAGGCGGTCCTGGCCGTAATCGCGGTCGACGTCATCCAGCCGAGTTGCGAGTGGGCGATACCATTGACTACTGGCGCGTGATCGAAGTGCAGCCACCGCGGCGTTTGTCGTTGGCTTTTGGCATGAAATCGCCCGGCGCTGCAGTACTCGAGTTTGAGATCAAGCCGGTTGATGAAAGCCACACCCGCATTGGTGTGACCGCATATTGGCATCCGGCAGGGGTATGGGGACTTCTGTATTGGTATGCGTTCACGCCATCGCATTTCATCGTTTTCAACGGCATGGTGCGCGAGATCGCCGCACGTGCCGAAAAGGCTGAGCACCTCAATTGAAAATTATTCACAAAAATCGAGCCAGGACAACATGGTAAGCGTTATGCCTGCAATCGATTGAAGCAAACGGGGTCAGAGCATTTGAAAATCACATCTGTGAAATAGATATAAAACAAAGCAGGCAGGTTATCCCGATCATTATGGCCTGCCACAGTATAAACGAATACCGGGTGTCATCAGAAAGTGTGAACTGTACCAGCGTCTGTTTGCCGGTGTGGATTACTATGTTTTTTTCCAAAACTTGAATGGATATTAACCATGCACAGACCAAAGGCACCCTATTCCAGGCAAGAGGGTAAGCTGGGCATTATCCTGGCTATCGTTATCGCGCTGATCGCAATCGCAGCCGGGATTTATTATTCTGGATTGCAGTCAGGTAAGAGTAATCAATATGTCACCGAGGGTAAAACGGAACTACACGGGTTGGTGCACTGGGAACGGTCAAATATTCCAGCGACGAATATTCGGCTGAAATTGTACCAGGTTACTGAAAATCTACTGGCCAGTACGGATGTTGAAAATGCCTATTACCGGTTCAGTGAATTCGATCCGTCACAGCCCGTATTCCTGAAGGTATTCAGGCTTGCAGCAGATGGTGAGGAAACAGTGTTGTGGGAAACGGTACCGGTACAGGTCCGTCGAGGAAGGACTAAATACTATCCGGTGTATATCCCGACAGATATTGAACGAAGCGCCGGCGGGTACGCCGAACAACTTGAGGGGAATATACTGGTTGAATCCCGGCGTGTATACCTGAGCCAGGGAGAAGGTCATCGTGTCAGGTTAACGGGCAGTTATCTGGACGAACTGAGAAATCTGCGCAAACATCAGATTGTTATAAAAGGCCGCTATAGGGATAAAGCGACATTTCAGGTCAAAACCTATTATGTGATCGAAACAGACACCGGTGACCGACCCATGCTGGGTAAATTGCATATATCCGGCAAGACCGCTAACAAAATATTTAAGTTAAAAGGTGAACAGGATGAGCAGTTGCTGTATGTGCCAGTCAATTATCGACTCAGAAAACAACTGGGTAATAATGCGGGTTCCCTGGTGTTGATTACCGGGCCGGAAGAACAGGGTGCAATAAAACCATTGACTTTAACAGTCATCAAGCGCTGAACATCGAATCAGGAGCTTAGATCACATTAAAATTAATTCAGTCTAAATTCATGTAAGGCATTTCATATGAACGATAACGAAAAACAACAAATTATTGATGAAGAGCAACTGCGTTTATTGTCATTTTTTCATTACGTTTCAGGCGCAATGACTATTACATTTTCTTCGATGTTTATATTCCATTTGATATTTATTGGATATATGACATCTAATCCAGAATTATTTAGTAATGATGATGCTATGAATGCGAAAGAAGCGATGCAAATTATGCAAATATTTCTGGCCGTTTTTGGCACATTTGTTATTCTTGGTATTAGTTACGGTATATGTGAAATCGTATCCGGCGTATTTATCAAGCAAAAGAAGCACCGGCTTTTTAGCATGATCGTGGCCATCCCAAGAATAATTTTAATTCCATACGGAACAATACTTTCAATGTTCACAGTTATCCTTTTGGATCGAAATTCCGTAAAGTCGCTCTATGAGAAAAAAACTGATATTACCTGATCAAGGGGTTAAATAAGGGATCAGTTAAGATGTAAATAGATGCTATTTAAAACCCCGCTGTTAGCCATGAATAAAAACCAATATATAGTTAAATGATAAATCAATAGGGAGAGAGAAATGAAGAAATATATAATATTACTACTTATGTTTATTGCTCAGGTTGTAACAGCAGAAACATGGAATTTAGATAAGTATATACAAGTATCTCCGCCAGATGGCGCTGACGTTACATTTCAAATATTTGAGGCTTATGATCCTAAAGAAAAGATATTAATGGGGTGGAATGGCGATGATCTTGAATACATGTTTGTCGTTGACCGGCAGCCTGGAGGAAAGAAAGATAGTATATACTGGAACGGTTTAGAACGAGAGCTAAAAAATAGCAGTGATAACAAGCGTCTAAAAACCTTATCCAAAGGTAAATATAAAACTAATTCAGGTTTAGCGGTGAACTACAAAATATATTCATGGGCAACCGAAGGAGAAAGTTACATCCAGATGGCAAATTTGATAAAAAATAAGAACATTGCATATTGGGTTTTAGTTTCACCGACGGAGAACGATAGATATAAAGATGTGGAAAAGAAAGCCATTCAAATACTTAAAACATCCAGGCTTTCTAAATAAAACTAACCGATAACAAATAAGATGACAGATTTATTTTTCTCTAATTGCAAATTAAGAGTTCAAAATAATTCATTATTTACTTTCTCAAAAAAGCACAAGAAAGTAAATAAAACAAATCAAAGGACCATATTATTTGAAAGTAAATTATGTCCAAATCACTGTTATCTATATAGGAAAATCATGAAACATATACTTATCATTGTACTTTTTTGGTTCTCTCAACTTCTCTATGCAGAAGAGGGCGGTTGGGTAACGCGTGATGGAAAAGCAGTTCCAAATACGAGTGCCATGAAAAGCATTAACGGGTTTGGTGGCTGGCTGGTCGTGACTCCAGACGATGACTGGGAATCGAAATGGAATGCTCCACCAGAAACAATCCCGCACTTTTCTGAAGCTTCGGATGTGAGGTACGGGGAGCAATTAACTATTTTAGCATTCTATATAAATCCAAAAACCAATGTATCTGGTGAAATAAACATACTTTGTGACATAAAAATTACAAAGCCAGATGGAAGTTCACCAATAAATGTACAAGACGTAGAATGTGCTACTGGTAAACTCCAGGGCAATCCAGGCAATGTTCGTTTGACTTCGGCAATTATAAAATATATTGGTGAAGACGGTGACCCACCAGGAAAATGGATAATAGAAGTAGCACTTACTGACAAAATACGGAACACAAGGATACCACTAAAAACACATTTCAATTTACTTAAAAATAAACCAAATGGGTCAGAGTCGATTGAGAATTAATGCTGTCTAAATCATGGTTGGTTATACAAAATAAGGAAGTAACAAATGGAAAGTAAAATTACTGGCTCATGCCACTGCGGCTCAGTAAAGTTCGAGTTGAAGAATGACCCAAAACTAGTCGTAAACTGTCATTGCGACGAGTGTAAAAAAAGGAATGGCAGCGTTTTTTCTACATACATGGCTATATCTGAAAATGACCTGCTTTTAACCGAGGGTGAACACAGCCTAAAACAATATAAAGTAGAAAATGAAGGGATAAAGCACTTTTGCTCAAACTGCGGCAGCCCTATTTACAATAAGAACTACCGGTTTCCTGGCCTGTACATGATGTTTTATGGCGTCTTCTCAAATGCGGTTAATTTTAATCCGGTATTTAATGTTTTTTGCGAAAGTAAACACGATTGGGTGGACGCTATTAACGACATTTCGAGTTTCCAAGGTGCAATTGAAAGGTAAATCACCCAAAACCACATGAATCAAAGGGTCAGAGTCCATTGACAGTAATTTTGTCTAAATCACTGTTTTATAAGCACTACAATACTAAATAATACACCTATTTTTAAAGGCAGATAAAAGGGGGCGGTATAGAAACTCAAGCTAAGAATTAGATAGCAGGATATAGGCATAAAGGTATACATCTGGACAGAAATGTTTATATTTATATTTATGTCTATTCATCTGCTTTCTATCTAAATCACTGTTAGGCATATAAAATTGTTCTAGCAATCTCAAAAAGGTTTGAGCCTAAAGATTAGTTGGAAAATGTAGGTGAATTATGTTTATGAATAGTGGAAATCGTTCACTTATAGTAAACAATTAATTTGTAAGGAGAAAACCATGTTATTAAAAGAGTTGTCTAGTGGTCATATGATAGAGGTAATGAACCTTGTTGATCTGATTAACCTGAACTGCGATGAAGTAGTCGGTCGTTATCAGGAGGGTGAGGAAGCCCAGGATCCAATGAAATTCAAGAAATCCAACTTAATTTTCCTGTCGGGAGAGGAGCTACCTCACTGTTGGACAGACCCGCATTATCGTGATGATGAGTTGAGGCGATAATTACAATAAATGGTGTCACGACAAATGGAATAAATTTTAACCAGGATCAAAAGGGTCAGACTGATCCAATGAGTCTGACCCTTATTCCTGGCTTCCTTACCCCAACCCATTACTCTTGTCGTCTTTCAATACGGCCTGCTTTGCAAGTTTATCGGTCACCAGATACCAATCCAGTTTACGTGTAATAAACATTACCAAAGAGAGTATGGCAAAAAATAACAGGCTGCCCATCAGTAGTGAGTTATCTTCGGAGACAAGGATGGCATACAGCATGGCATAGAGGGTTAACAACATGGCACCAAAACCTAGCGCTCGCAGTCGACTCTTGAGTATCGCACTGATATAGATAGTGATTACCGCAATGTTAGCCATAGCGGCAATGAGGTAAGCGTTCAAGAATGACATATGTTCGGAAAGAGAAATGAGCAGTAGATAGAAAAACGTTAGTGACAGTCCTACCAATAGATATTGCATAGGGTGGAGCCGCAGATCTTTCATTATTTCGAAGAGAAAGAAAATTGTAAATGTCAGGCTGATAAACAAAATAGCATATTTTACTGAGCGTTCTGTCTTGTGATAGATATCCACGGTATTGATCAGGGCGACGCCAAAAGTATTATAAACAAACCCATTGCAATCACCCTTTTGACAGGCCTTGATCAAGCGTGGCATGTCGCTGGAAAAGGATGACATTTTCCAGTTTGCCTTGAAAGCTTCTTCATCAATTTCGTACTGGTTGGGTAAGTAACGGCCGATAAAACTGGGATGTGGCCAGTTTGCTTTGAGCTCCACATTGGTGCTTTTACCGACTGGGGAAAACTGTATTTGTTCCATCCCTTTTAAATTGACCTGGAAAGAAAAACGATATGGTTTGCTGGTTTTATATGACAGTCTGGGCAACTTGGCATGCATGCCATTATCCCAGTCGCTGATACCAGAGCCGGAGGAAAATTCAAAACTATTTTGGTTCCAGTTAATTTTAGGCTGTTCACTGATTCCACGGATATCGCTCACCAACATTGACAAGAAAGGTTTTTTCCAGCTTAGATTGCTGCCTTTAAGTTTGTGTAGCTCAACCAGCTTTGAGTTGTTAAAGTCTCCTTTTACAAGCAGCACACTGGAATAGACCGGGATACTGTAGATTCCGCGGGTTCGTTGCTCTGTGGTAATATCTCCTGCGATATGCAGGGTGTCGGGTAACAGGTAAATTTGTTTGCGTCTAAAGTAGGTGTTCTCCTGGTACACTTTCAGGTTTGCGTCCCATTCCTTTTTTTTGTATCGCTCAACGTAAGGCACGACAAGGACCGGCCCAAGAAATTTCTGTGTCCCGGTCCAGCTTTGTGCAATATCCGTTTTAACACTGTTGCGAAACATACTGCGTTCGCTGACCACGCCTTCTATCATCATGAGCGGAATCATCAGGACAATCACTAAGCCGATAATCATCGCTATTTTGAGAGTGAATCGAATGTTCATTTTTCTGCCCTTTGTTCTCTGCAACTAAGGGTAAAGATACAAGGGGAATTTGTGCTGAGTGTGTGGGCTTTGTGTGTTTTGTGTGTGGTTGAAGAGTGAAATTAAGTACCACTACTGGGCGAGTGGCAGGGTGAATTCGACCAGGGTGCCGCCTTCAGGGTGGTTCACTATTTTGACACTTCCATGATGCAGATGTGCCACTTCCTGTACCAGGCTAAGGCCCAGGCCGGTGCTCTTGTCGCCAGTCTCGGGTCGAGGCAGCGAGTAGAAGCGTTCAAAAACGCGCTTTTGTGCATAAGATGGGATACCGGGTCCCTGATCGTGGATTAACAATCGCCACTGTTTATCGCTCACCTCGTCAGAAATCGTGATCACCCCGCTTGCCGGGCTGAAGGCAATAGCATTGTCCAGAAGATTACTAATCGCCTGTTGTAGTAAAAAGCGTTCGGCTTTAAGTTCGATGCCGTTGAAGTCCGACAGTTTTATGCTCACACTATGTTGCTGGCTGATAGCGGATTTATCATTACAGAGTTGGCGTACCAGTTCACCGGTATCCACCATCTCGACATCCTGCAATTGCTGCCGCTTCTCCAGGCTTGCTAACCGGAGTAATTGTTCAACCACTTGCGACAGGCGCAGGCTTTCGTTGTTAATGTTGCTGATAAAACGTTGCCTGGTCTCGTCTGGCATGTTTTCCTGTAATAACTCGGCGGCACCACGGATCGCAGCCAGTGGGCTTTTGAGTTCATGGGTAAGTGTATGCAGATAGTTCTCAACATAATTCTTACCTTCCAGGGATTTGCGCATTTCTTCCATCGCATAGGCAAGGTTAGCCAGCTCTTTTTCACGCAGGGTCGGGACATGAGCACGCTTACCTTGCTGTACATCCTCCGCATAGGCGGTGAGTTTTCGTATGGACAGGGTCAGCCAATAGACAATAAACAGGACTGCGGCCAGTGAGGCGGCTAACAGGATTAAAACCTTGGTTTCGATATTGCGGACTGCGCTTTCAAAATAGGGCTGTACGCTGGAGCTGGGTTTACCCACACTCAGGACGCCTATGATTTGATTGTTATGTTGAATCGGAGCAGCGACATACATGGTGCTGGTATTGGGGTCATTCTTATCGCTCCGTGTGGTGCGGGCACCATATTTACCCCTCAGCGTTAAATAAACATCATTCCAGCGTGAATAATCCTTGCCCAGATCCTTCCCGGTTGAATCATAGATCACAATTCCATTAGCATCAGTGATATAGACCATAATATTACTATCGCGCTTTTGCAGGGATGAGATCCTGCTGTTAATACGGCGCTGAATAAAGACATCCATCTTTCTGGAAAACTCACCCGAAGTTATCTTGTTTTGAGCAACTTCGTCTTCCACGACTTCGGCCAACAGGTTGGCTGTATCCACCAGGACTTCTTCCAATGATTGGCGCATACCCGGGACCAGCTCAGAGGTGATATTTTGCATAATGACGGTGATGGAAAGCCCGAGCAGGAGAAAATAAGCAAGGAATATACGAAGACTAAGACTCACGGGCACATCCGTCTATACTGTAACCCAGGCCGCGATGGGTAGTGATGGGGTCGGTGTCTTCACGGATCTCACGGAGTTTGCTTCGCAGGGTTTTGATATGGGTATCAACCACACGGTCCAGGCTGGCCTGCGGTTCGCTCCACACTGCCTGCATTATTTGTTCTCGGCTGAAGACCCTTTCTGGTTGTGACAATAGATACTTGAGGAGCAGGTATTCATAACGGGTCAATTGCAATGCTTGTCCATGATAATGGATTAAAGCACGATGTTCATCGATAACGAATTCGCATTCTGATTGAACTTGTGAGATTCCTGCGCTACGTTTCAGGATGACTTTTACCCGAGCTGCCAGTTCACGGGGACTAAAGGGTTTGCTGACATAATCATCGGCACCAATCTCCAGTCCTACGATGCGGTCGACCTCTTCGTTGCGGGCAGTCAGGAAAATGATCGGGATTTCAGAGAATTGCCGAATTTGTTTGCAGACATCAAAACCATTAATGTCCGGTAGCCCCACGTCCAGAATTACCAGTGAATAATCTGAATTCAACTTGAGCTCATGCAAAGCGTCTACACCAAGCTGCACCCAGTGGGTTTCAAAACCCTCAGTCTCCAAGGCATAAATAACCGCATCAGCGATGCCTGCTTCATCCTCAATACATAATATTTTTACCAATGGAGCACCTTGCCTGGTTTTTCGGTTAGTCCATATTTAGAATAGTTTATAGCACAACATATCAGGAGTATAATTAATATAATACCAGAGACAGAATTATATCCAGTCAAGTTGAGACATAATTATGTATGGATATGAAATGATTAGCAGTCATATTTCTTCGATCATTAGGCACACATGAATTATTGATAGGGTTTTGGTGATTTACTGGGGCTGAATAACGGGTAAATTAGATGTATTCTTACTTACCTGAAAACATATATGAATACAAATAGTTAATGAAGCGAAAAATTTATTTCATTCAAGTTCTGTTAGTGCTGTTGTCCTTAGGGTTGGCTACACATCTCAAGGATCCCCATCTGCTACCTTGGCGCGTCTATGAAGTACCCTTATTGATACTCATCGCGCTTATAGGGTTTGTCCTGGCGCTAGGTTCAGTGCGGACCAGATTCTGGATTCAGTTACCACTAATAGTTGCCTGGATTGTTGTGCTTGGCATTACCAGTTATAGTGAGTACAGATTCCGTAGCCAGAGAGATACCGTATTATCGGCAACATCAGAATATGCAAAGAGGTTGACTACTGTTGGTCAGCATCTGGTGGCAGGTTACCAGGATCCGGATGAACTTAGCGAGCTTGTCCGCCGTGGTTTCATAGCTGGTGTTTTCGTAACCCGTCGCAACGCGGAAGGGAAGACCTTTGAGCAGTTACGCATGGAACTGGACAACTTTCAAATACTTCGCCGACAAGCCAAATTACCTCCGTTGATTATCGCCACCGATCAAGAGGGGGGTGCAGTTTCCCGCTTATCACCTCCACTACCTCGACAACCTGCACTTGCATCCTTATTGGACACTGATTTATCCGACATGCAGATCGAGCAGAATGCCAAGGCATACGGTATTAAGCAGGCAAAAGCTTTGATGGATTTGGGTATAAACACAAATTTTAGTCCGGTTGTTGATCTTAAACCTGATCGTGAGAGTGAAACACTTGATTTTCATACTCGTATAGTGGATCGAGCGATTGCGGCAGAGCCTGCGGTCGTGGCACGTGTTGCTCTTGCATATAGTAACGGCTTGCTTATGCAGGGTGTTATGCCAACTGTTAAACACTTCCCAGGTTTAGGTAGTGTAGCTGATGATACTCATCATTTTAGTGCCCGACTAACTCTTCCTCTTAATGAGCTGGAACAGAGAGACTGGTATCCCTTCCGTTCGGTCCTAAGTCAATCTCCGGCTTTGTTAATGGTTGGCCATGTGATCGTTGATGCCGTGGATCCAGAATATCCTGCAAGTCTTTCGCAGAAAATGCTCTCAGGTATTGTGCGAGAGAACTGGAAGCATGACGGAATCCTGATAAGCGATGATATGACCATGGCTGCTGTTTACAATCGTGGTCTGTGTGAATCTTCGATTCGTTCTCTAAACGCGGGTATGGACCTTTTGCTAGTGGCTTATGACTGGGAAAAGGTATATCCAGTTTTGGAATGCCTACAGAAGGCGGAAGAGTCTCGACAACTAGAGAATTTGGAGGCCAGTCGGGTGCGATTACGCAAGATGGGATCAGATTTATCAGTTAAGAGGAAGAAAAGGGATTAGAATCAATGCAAATCAAGGAGCCAGATTACTTGAACCAAAAGGGTCAAATCGATCACCATTTGTAATATGGTCTATTAAAAAGCCGGGAACGGTGAGATTAGATGTTGGTTAATAAAGCAGATTTACTGCAAATGGTATTGGTCTGAGCCTCCCCCGGTTTAACGGACACTCCAAAAAGGGGTCGTATTGATATTATGAGTATTGATTGGCAGCAAAACAATGCAGCTATCTGGCGACAGAAAAACCAGGCGCTGCGTCCTGTTACAGCGATTGATCCCATTGCTCTGGACACCCTCGTGGGGATTAGTCGTCAAATTGATGAGTTGCGGCGTAACACGGAGCGGTTTATCGCGCACAAACCTGCAAATAATGCCCTGCTGTGGGGTGCCAGAGGAACGGGTAAATCCTCACTGATCAAGGCGTTACTTAATCAATATAGCTCCGAAGGCTTGCGCCTGATTCAGTTATATAAGGAAGACCTGGCGCATTTGCCGGAAATCGTCGATGAAATTCGGGAATTGCCGCAACGATTTATTATTTACTGTGATGATTTTTCGTTTGAGGTTAATGAGACTTCGTATGTGGGTCTGAAAACGGTACTGGAAGGATCGATCGAGCAGCCACCGGACAATGTACTGATCTATGCCACTTCAAACCGGCGCCATTTGTTGCCGGAGACCATGCAAGATAACCTGGACTCAAAGGTGGTTGATGGCGAGCTACATTATTCCGATGCGATTGAGGAGAAAATTTCACTCTCGGATCGGTTTGGTCTCTGGCTTTCGTTTTATCAACCCAACCTGGAAGGCTATCTGAAAATCGTCGACAGTTATTTTCCCGATTATTCAGGAGACAGAAGTACTTTGCATGAAGCAGCGCGAATGTTCTCGATGGCACGAGCCTCAAAAAGTGGAAGAACCGCCAAGCAATTCTATAATTTCTATTCTGGTGAGGAGGAATGAATTGTCCTGATAGAAATAGCACGAACCAGAATGGGTCGGTGACAAATGAGTTTCTTTATCGTTTGTCACCGACCTCTTTTTTCTAAATCACTAAGATATAAAATATGCTGTTCTGGCATTAAGCGCGACATCATACATTGCCGCTACTCCACATATATCAACCGGGACGGCCCATTCATCTTCATCAAAGCCCATCATTCCAAGTGAGGGGGAACACACCTGGAATGTAACCCCGGCTTCTTTCGCAATCTCGATTTGTTCTTCCAATGAGGACATTTGCCCATCCATCATGTAGTTAAACATTTTTCGTCCAAATCCACCAAATGACATTTTTGAAGGTGCCAGTTCCTTACTGTTTGCAGGCAACATCAGGTTAACCAACTTATGGGTGAATTTTTTGCCTTTTAGTTTTCGTCCTTTCTTGATCACTGAGCATCCCCAAAAGGTAAAAAACATGGTCACCTCCATCCCCATTCCAATCGCCCCATTGGCCATCATAAATGCCGCCATGGCTTTATCGAACTCACCTGATAAGACAATTATTGAGACTTTATTCTCAGGCAACTTTCTATCAAGTTCTTCCAGTTGGTTCTCCAGGTCTGTTATCTTTTGTCCAAGTGAAACAGCCAAAGGGTTATTTTCAATTACTGCATTCATCGTATTGCTCCTTATTAACAGGTGGATTGTCGTTACGAAAATTAAAATTGATTCAAATTAATCCGATAACCTGTTTTAAGAATATGAAAATAATGTAATATAGTGAAACTATTTTTTGATTGTTAGCCAAACTAACTATTTAAAATAAAACATGGCGATACTATGGAATCATTTCGAATTATCGAGCTATTAGAAACGACTCAGACGATTGAGAAAAAATTAAATCTGGCATTGATGTATTCAGGATTGCGCCTGCCACAGTTTCGCACGATGCTATTTCTTGAAAAATCGGGGAAAATTACTGTTTCAGACTTAAGTCGCTATTTGAATGTCACCAGAGCAACTATGAGTGTATTAATTAACAAATTGATAAAGGCAAAAATAGTTGAGTGCATTAGCAATCCGAATGATAAACGTTCCTTTTATGTCAGATTGACAGAGTCAGGTCTAAGTCGACTAGAACTGGCAAAAAGTGAGGTGGCGCTGGTAGAGGAAAAAATCACTCGTGGATTCTCAGATGAAACAATTGAGGCATTAAATCATGTCATCTCTTCGCTAATATCAAAAGACTAACTGAAATAGACAACCCAGATCATGAATAAAAATCTTTGAAGAGCGGTGAAGACAATGAGCTATATTCGACTGAGAGAAAGGGACCAGAGAACAACTAATTCTAAATTGCTCTCTGACCCACCTGTATCATTGTTAAAGAGTTATGTCTTTTCACTTTATAACAACGTGTGATTTTCCTTTCCATACATTTTTCAGTTGCAAATAAATAATAATATGCGTCAGCGTGAAGACCTGCACGAGAAAAGCAGGGATGATGACGAAGGGGAATGCTGTCATCAGATCACTGTCTACGCCGGTATTCGATGCCAGTAGTCCGTTTGTCTGTGTCAACACACCGACACTCACAGCAATGATGAAATCAACCAGGCCGAACGTGTTCCAGCGAGAAATCAGTTTTACCGATACACCGGTTTGTCTGGTAAACAGCAGGTAACCCAGCACGATTGCACCCACTGCAGCGAGCGCATCGCCAAACCCGGCCAGGAAGGCAAACAGCATGGGGAGTTGGCCCACCATGTAGAGCATGACAAATCCCAGGCCGAGCATCCGCCAGCTATGCAGCAGGATCAGCAGGCGCATATCGAGTCCCAGCACATAGGTTCGAAAGGCGGGTAATGTACGGTAGGCCAGGGCAAACAGGCTGAGGGTAACCAGGCCAGAGAGCAGGAGGGTTAGTGGTGGCTCCCCTGCCGCTGGTATGAAGGTATCGCTCAAACTCAAGCCAAAGATGAGGCCGAACCAGGCCAACAGGAGCAGGCCCAGGGCGAAGTTCTGGCTGCGTTGAGCTGGCGACAGGGGTGCAGTGGTCGTGGTCATTCTTCTTCTCCTTAGTAACTTTCATTATGCAAGTAACTAGATGTTAGCACGTTACTTTCAAATTGCAAGTTACTGGTAATCTGCTAGACTTAAGTCATGAAAAAACAGAAGGTTAGCGATGAAAAACCTGGGCTAGCGAGACGATCGGTGTGCCCCATCACCAATACCCTTGACGTTCTGGGCGATAAATGGACCTTACTGGTGGTACGCGACATGTTTCTGGGCAAGAAGACCTACGGAGAATTTCTGGCATCCCCGGAAGGCATACCGACCAATATACTGGCAGATCGCCTCAAGCGTCTGGAACAGCACGGTATCATCGACAAGACACCCTACCAGCAATCGCCGGTGCGCTATGCTTACCAGCTGTCGTCCAAAGGCGAACAACTTTCTCCCGTGATAAATGCAATCATCGAGTGGGGTCTGGACAATATTCCGGGGACGAAGGCAGCAATGATGGACAGGAACAAATAGGACATCAATGGGATCAGCCACGATTGAAATTAACTCTGTCTAATTCTCTGTCTGCCACATAAGAATCGATAGATAAAAGGATTTTTCTATGAATTTATATTTCAGATTAATAATGGTTCTGCTTAAAAGTGCGTTTACGCGCCAGATAGGTGTACTTGATGAGAGTCGTTCGTGTTATCGGGTCTGGCCCTTTGATTGTGATATCAATTTTCATTTGACCAATGCACGATATTTTGCGTTGTGTGATCTGAGTCGTATCTATTATATGGGACAGATCGGAGTATTGTTTAACATGATAAAACGAAAGTGGTTGCCAGTTGCGCAGGCACAAGAAATCAGTTATTTCAAACCGATAAAGCCTTTCCAGCGATTTGAGGTTTTGACGCGCTTTTCCTATTGGGATGATAAATACTGGTATACGGAGCACAAGTTTTTCGCTGCAGACAAGCTTTGTGCGTTAATTCAGGTCAGGGGCGTATTTGTACATGGAATTAAAGTTCTTCCAATGCGTGATGTCATGGCACTGGCGAAAGAAGACGTGGAAGCGCCTGACAAACCGGATAATGTAGAGTATTGGCAAAAATTATTGAGTCAAAAAAATAAAAAGAGTCACGAAAGGACTAAATCAGTTGGGAAAGTTCTGCCGTAACCAAATAATTCATGGAATACGACTACGACGATGAAACCAGTGGCAGCCTGCATGAGCGGGTAATTGCCCTGTTTGATGCCGGCCAGTTCGACGACGCGATCGCGCTGGTAAAAGCAGAGATTTCGCATAGCCCAGGTAACGCCGACTTATATATCCTGCTGGCCGGAATGTATCTGGATATAGATCGCCATGCCGATGCCAGGGAATATGCACAAGCGGCGGCAGCACTTTACCCGGAAGGTGACGCCGCGTATCGGCTCCTGGGCTGGATTGAGTTTCAGCAGGAGCATTTTGCCGCTGCCTATGAGCAAGCCAGCAAGGCTTTGGCGATCGACCCGGATTCGGCCGATAATATCTACATCGCCGCGTGGAGCGCGTATTATCGTAACAAAATCAAGCTTGCTGCTGAATTGGTGGAACGCGGTATGAAGATCGATCCGGAGAATGCGCAACTGCACGCCCTTAGCGGCATCATAGCCTTTACCCAAAAAAAGTACGACAAGTTCGACCAGGACTTTCAGGCCGCGATTGCACTGCGTATGGAAGACCCGTGGATCTATCAGCAGTTTGCCGAACGCCTTATGGAAATAGAGCGTTATTACGAGGCTGGAGAATATTACGCCTGTGCGGCGAAATTCGATCGGGAAAACGAGGATATTAAACAGGGATTGCACAAGTCTGTTCAATTTCTGCTTACCAGTTCTCTACAACCGGAAAAAAAAGTGTTGGCCAGGCTGCACCCAAGTGTGCAGGAGCTCTATCTGGCGCAGCACGCAAAGGCTGGAAAGCTGGACAGATTGCCGAAGTGGGTCAGGACAGCGATGATTATCGCCATGCTGGTAACATTCTGGTCGGTTGCACCACTGATTGAGTATTTTCGTAAGGGGAGTATCGGCGATTGGGTCGAGGACTGGCTGTATCTTGGGGCGGGCGCAATATTGTTTGTCTTAATCGCTCCGGCTATCGACGAGTTCCTCATAAAGCGCAAGAGCAAGAGTCGATTTAAATACTAAATAAGGATCGTAAAAAAAGAGAGGCAGGTTCACCTGAAATTAATCCTGGCTGAATTACAGTCAGGTATCAATATATTATTGGAGGAATTATGGGTTTTGCAATTTCCTGGTTAGCTATAAAAGGTAAAGAGCCAGGTAAAATAAGGGATGAATTAGGTGTCTCTGAAACAGAGGAACATGAAGAATTCCCGGAATCAAAAATTAATGCATGTAAATTATCGAGCCAATGGTATCTGATTTATATAAATAAATGCGAATCACCTTTTGTTTCAAAAAATGTACTCGAATCTCTCTCAAATGACTGTGAAATTATTGCATGTGTTATAGAAGAACACGTAATGTATTCACGATCACAATATTGGAGAAACGGGACTAAAATTTGGCAAGTAACACACGATGCACAACAGGGAATGCTTAATCTTGAGCATGAGGGGCAACTCCCCGATAAGTTCGAAAGCATACATACAAGTTCATTTGCCGAGCAAGAATCAGAAGGTGGTGAGGAAGCTGAAGTGGATTACATATTTGAAATACCGCTTATATTGGCAAATAATTTAACAGGTTTTAAACATGATGAAGATATCCCTGGTCTTGAATATACCGTTCTCACTATAAATAAACATAACTCTGGCCCATGGTGGAAATTCTGGAAATAATGCTTAATATGCAGGTCAAGTCGCCTCCTTTGGACGCCGTGACCTTGAGGTCGCTGTGCGTCCCTCGGTGCCTAACCCTTGTCTGTATAAGGTATGAAATATAACAAACAAATAATTCTACCAATCACCTTCTTAGTATCGCTGGCGCTATATTATGCAGGAGTTTATTTGGGCGATCTTGTGGGTATTGGGGGTTATGATGGTGAAGCACCAGAATCACTATATTATGAGTTTCAATTCGGCAAGTTTTCAAATGGCTTTATATACGGCTTAACTGAAGCAATTGCATTAATATGCTTAACACTTGGCCCTGCAGGTTTAATCGCTTCACTACTCTATAGTTTTTACATGTTAATTAAGACTATTTTTGGAAAGTTAAACAGTCCCCTTTAAGGGGGCGTTCAATTTTCGATCCGGTTGACCCTGTCGTTATGGGAGGAAAGGGGGCCGACTCATATTAAGACCTGAGATAGTGGCCAGGTTTAATATTTATATTATTGATACTATAACGATAATAAGGAATCTACATGTCAACGCCTACCGAAGGTGTAGTACAAGAACAGGAAACAGGGTTGATACCACCAGCATCTGTTTCACAATGGGAAGCTTTTCTCTACTGGCTCAAGCTCGGTTTCGTCAGTTTTGGCGGTCCGGCAGGCCAGATTTCCATGATGCACACCGAGTTGGTTGAGCGGCGACGCTGGATCAGTGAACATCGTTTTTTGCATGCGCTCAACTATACCATGGTGCTTCCGGGACCCGAGGCCCAGCAACTTGCGACCTACATTGGCTGGTTAATGCACGGCACCCTGGGTGGGATCATGGCCGGTGTGCTGTTCGTATTACCGTCATTGTTCATCCTGATTGCCCTGACCTGGATTTACCTGGCCTATGGTGATGTACCTGTGGTGGCAGGGGTACTTTACGGTATCAAGCCGGCGGTAACCGCGATTGTGGTGTTTGCCGCTTACCGAATCGGTTCGAGGGCGCTACGTAACGGGCTGCTGTGGGCGATGGCCGCCGCCGCTTTCGTTGCCATCTTCGCGCTGCATGTACCGTTTCCCTACATTGTACTGGCGGCAGGAATTATCGGTTTCATCGGTGGGCGCATCGCACCTCACAAGTTCAAGGCTGGGGGTGGTCATGGCGCGGCCGGGAAATCCTTCGGGTCGGCGTTGATAGATGATGATACCCCGGCTCCGAGCTGGACCCGTTTTAGTAAACGTTCGACGATAATCCATGTTACAGCGGGTCTGATGATCTGGGTTTTGCTGGAAAGCTTCCTGTATTTCACCTACGGTTGGCAAGGTCCCCTGACGCAAATGAGCTGGTTCTTTACCAAGGCGGCACTGGTGACGTTCGGTGGTGCCTATGCGGTTTTACCATATGTTTACCAGGGCGGGGTTGAGCACTATGGCTGGTTGAGTGGTAACCAGATGATTGATGGTTTGGCGTTGGGTGAAACCACACCAGGCCCACTCATTATGGTTGTCGCGTTCGTGGGATTTGTTGGTGGTTGGACCAAGGAAATCTTTGGCCCTGATAGTCTGGTGCTGGCTGGTGTTGCCGGTGCGACCGTGGCTACGATTTTTACGTTTCTGCCGTCATTTATATTTATCCTGGTGGGTGGTCCCGCAGTGGAAGCAACCCGTCATGATGTGAAGTTTACCGCACCATTGACCGGGATTACGGCGGCTGTTGTCGGCGTGGTGATTAATCTTGCGGTGTTCTTCGCCTGGCATGTGCTTTGGCCCGATGCAACCGATGTCGCGCCATTCGCCGGCCGCTTTGAGTGGTTCTCGTTGCTGATTACCGTCGCGGCGTTCATAGCGTTGTGGCGGTATAAGGTGGGTATTATATCTGTGATTGGCACATGTGCTGTTGCAGGGCTTGCTTATTCACTCCTGATTTCGAGCTAAGAAAGAAATAGGCAAAAAGCGTCAGACTCGATTGGAAAGATGTTCTGTCTGAATCACTGTATGAAAAATAAACATTGAGGTACAGATGGATATCGTTGAATGGTTATTGATTGGGATTGTAATATTCTTTGGCATCCAGTATGTGCTTGGTCCAGTTATTGTGTTGTGGAGTCAGAAAATGCCTGAAAAATACAGTTTCAGGTTACTGGAATCGCAACAGTTCCTGTCCGAACGGACACCCACGTTTATTGAATTGCATGAGGAAATACAAGGTGGGGATTTCGAATACATTGGTTCATCTGAATTGATTTTGAGTAACACCTCCATGTATTTCAGTATCTACAATAATTTTGACAAAAAAATAGCCTGTACTCTAGTGACGGCTCAGAGCGCTCCTGTAAATACTACTTATATCGAGTTTACACAGATGTACAAGAACGGGTCTACCTTAAATGTTTCCAATGCGCCAATAATTAATGTTTACCCAAAATCCGAGTATAGATTGTCTTTCAGGTTTCCCCTGGTAAATGATTTTGATCAATTGTTTACATTGGCAGAGAAACTGATTAATTCCAATAAGCAAAACGATGAAAAAACGACTTTCACAAGAGGTAAAGAATTCGAAGCCGTAGAGTCCTATTTAAATAGAGAACTAAGTGAACTAATAGAGAGAGGTTGGGTACAGTCGAAGACTGTTGCAGGTAACAGACGCCTAACGATCAAAGGTGCGTCGCTTATGACCTGGAAAATGCTCTGGCCAATAAAACAAATATTAAACAGAATCGATATTTCATATTCTAACCGAGCGATAGAAAATACATAACAACGGGAAAGCAAATAAGGGGTTAGATCATCTTAATATTGAGGCTCTCGTTATGGTACTAGTATGGAACTTGGGTTCAGAGGTAAAATCCTGTCAATTGCGTTAATTCCCAACTCAAATTTTGGGCGAGGCGATGTACTCAGAGGAAACCGCGGTAGAAGGGCCACGAATTCGCTTTTCGAAGCGGATGATACCGGCGGTGATCGTACTGGGCTTGTCTGCTATCTCCAGTAACGTAGGTGCTAACGAAAGCGCGGCGCTGGGGAATACCGCGCCCGCCAGCGCCGTCGAGTCCGTCACTCCCATTGGTGAAGCGTTGACCGCGCCGGAGGTCAAGGAGCCGGTTCGCATAAAAGGGCTGTCCCGCCACTTAGAGGATATGCCGCCCATCCTCCGGGACGCGACGTTCAAGATCAACTTTCGCGGTTATCGCTTCGACCGGGAAACGGTCAGTGACCGAAGGGATCTCGCTAACGCTCTGGGCGGCGAGATCTTCTTCGAAACCGGCAAGTTCCTGCATAGTGCAAGGGTCGGCCTGTCCTATTACAGTTCGAACTTGTTCGGTAATTCGGAGAATGCGGGACTGACCGGGCTGGTCTCTCCCGACGGTGATGACCTCAACGTGCTTGGTCAGGCC
>CAJIAB010000323.1_pt1 | contig 30757 bp, 33 predicted proteins | sample 9199081 | NCBI WGS metagenome assembly CAJIAB01 (sample SAMEA7708262, study PRJEB35096) | sediment metagenome | biome: marine neritic benthic zone biome [ENVO:01000025]; feature: sediment [ENVO:00002007]; material: shallow marine sediment [ENVO:03000034] sea grass bed [ENVO_01000059] ... | reverse complement strand
CGCGGCGTGGATATGTTTGACTGTGTGCTGCCCACCCGCAACGCGCGCAACGGTTACCTGTTTACCTCCACCGGCATGGTGCGCATCCGCAACAGTCAGTTCCAGAATGATACCCGGCCGCTGGATGAGCATTGCGATTGTTACTCATGCCGGAATTACAGTCGGGCCTACCTGCGGCATCTGGACAAGGCGGGCGAAATTCTGGGCTCGCGCCTGAATACCATTCATAACCTCTATTATTATCAGAAACTTATGCGTGGTTTACGGGATGCCATTGCCACCGGAGGGTTGGAGGATTTCGTGGCGGATTTTTATGCAAGACGCGCCCAAGACGCGCCGCCTGTGTCATAATACCGCCGCTTAAAAGCAACCCGCTTATTACGAATTTTCAAACGACAAAGAGAAAAGGTAATTCAATGAGCTTTCTGATTTCTGATGCATACGCTGAAGCGGCACCGGCAGCCTCCGGTGGCGATCCACTATCTTCGCTGATTTTCTTCGGCGGTTTTATCCTGATTTTCTATTTCATCCTGATTCGGCCCCAGCAAAAGCGCGCCAAGGAGCACCGCAATCTGGTTTCCGCACTGGCGAAGGGCGATGAAGTCGTGACCAATGGAGGTATTCTCGGCAAGGTCACGGATGTGGGTGATGAATATATCAGTGTCGAACTGGCAGATAACGTCACCGTGCGATTACAAAAGCAGGCTGTTGCCACCGTGTTGCCAAAAGGCAGCCTCAAAGCCGCCGGCGAAAAATAATAAAGTGTAAAGTGTTAAGCGGGGCCGGCAGGCTCCGCGACACGGTCGTTGTGCGCACAACGCAATGAGCAAAACCTTCAAACGAGATACTCCAGCATGTTGAATCGCTACCCGCTGTGGAAATACCTTCTAATCCTGGTTGTGTTGGTCGTCGGGACCATCTATGCATTGCCTAACCTGTACGGTTCTGATCCGGCCATCCAGATTTCCGCCACCCGTACGACCCAGGTTGATAACAGTACCTATTCACAAGTACAGAACCTGCTACAGGGTAACCAGGTTCCGGTGCGTAGCATTGTGCTGGATGACAAGGGTCTTCTGGTGCGCTTTGAGAATATCGAGGACCAGTTAAAAAGTAATGAACTGATCCGCAATATGCTGGGTGAGGACTATACCGTTGCCTTGAACCTGGCCAGCGCGGCCCCGGCCTGGCTGGAAAACATCAATGCCAAGCCCATGTATCTGGGGCTCGATTTGCGTGGTGGCCTTCACTTCCTGATGGAAGTCGATACCGAGACCGTAATGAAGCAAGCCTACGAGCGTTATGTTAACGATTTACGAGGCTTGTTACGCAGCAATAAGGTTCGCTATCTCACCATTAGCCAGCGAGGTGAGGCACTCGAGTTGAAATTTCGCGACAGTGAAAACCGCGATAAAGCACAGGATGTCATTCGTCGTGAATTCCGTGAACTGGAACTCACCGATACCGAAGAAGGCGCCACCTTCCTGCTGCGCGCCAGCCTGAGTGAACCGGCGATCCGGGATATCAAAAAAGGCGCCCTGCAACAGAACATTACTACCTTGCGCAACCGGGTGAACGAACTGGGTGTGGCCGAGCCGGTGATCCAGCAACAGGGCGATGATCGTATTGTGGTGCAACTCCCCGGCATTCAGGACAGCGCGCGCGCCAAGGAAATTCTTAGCGCCACGGCCACCCTGGAGTTTCGGCTGGTGGCGGTCGAGCAGAGTGTGCAGGAAGCTCTGGCCGGTAAAGTGCCGGCAGGCACACGCTTATATAAGGAACGTAACGGTAATCCGATTCTGCTTAAAAAGCGCGTCATCATTACCGGCGACCGCATCACCCATGCCAACTCCGGTTTCGACCAGGATTCAGCCAGTCCGGCGGTATTCATTAACCTGGATGGCGCCGGTGCCAAGGCGATGGGAAAAACCACCAAGGAGAATCTTGGCAAGCCCATGGCGGTGGTGTTCATTGAGCACAAGAGCGACACCAAAAAGGTTAATGGTGAGCTGGTGACCAGGACCCGCAAGGTGGAAGAGGTCATTAACGTAGCCACGATCCAGGGGGTGTTCAGCAAACGTTTCCAGATCACCGGTCTTGATAACGTCAATGAAGCCCGCGACCTGGCGTTATTACTCCGTGCCGGCGCCCTGGCGGCACCGATTCGTATCGTTGAAGAGCGCACTATCGGCCCTACTCTGGGAGCAGACAACATCAAACAGGGTACCCGCTCAGTGGTCATCGGCATGTTGTTTGTAGTGGTGTTCATGGTGATCTGGTATCGCGGTTTCGGCCTGGTGGCCGATACGGCACTGCTGGTGAACCTGGTGCTGATTGTGGCCGTCCTCTCCATGTTACAGGCCACTCTGACATTGCCGGGCATCGCCGGGATTGTGCTCACCGTGGGTATGGCGGTGGATGCCAACGTGCTGATCTTCGAGCGCATTCGCGAGGAACTGCGTAACGGTAATACGCCACAGTCGAGTATTAATGCGGGATATGAGAAGGCCCTGTCCACCATTGCCGATGCCAATATCACTACCCTGATTGCCGCAGTAGTCTTGTTTATATTCGGTACCGGCCCGATTAAAGGTTTTGCGATCACCCTGTCCATCGGGATTGTGACTTCCATGTTTACCGCTATCATGGGCACGCGCGCCATCGTGAATTTATTTGTCGCCGGTCGCAAGATCAACAAACTGTCCATTTAATTTTGATGTGAAAATCAGTCATGCAAATATTTAAAAAGCCAACCAAAATTGACTTCATGGGCAAGCGCAAGCTTGCCATGGTGATCTCGTTATTGCTGATCGGTATTTCCATCGGTTCGCTGGCGGTCCGTGGCCTTAATTTCGGCCTGGATTTTACCGGCGGCACCCTGATCGAAGTGGGCTACGCACAACCGGTTGATTTGCAGGAGGTACGCAGCGCGTTGGACAAGCTCGGATTGGATGATGCCGTGGTGCAACATTTTGGCACGGCCAGTGATGTGTTGGTTCGTTTACCGCCGCGTACAGGTGAAGATAGTGAGGTACTTGGAGATCAAATCCTGCAGGCGCTGAATAGCGCTTCGGATACCGAGGTCGAAATGCGCCGGCAGGAGTTTGTCGGGCCCCAGATCGGGGATGAGCTGCGTGATGACGGCGGTCTGGCGATGCTCATTGCCCTGGCCTTTATCCTGATCTACGTGATGGCACGGTTTGAGTACCGTTTTGCGCTGGGCGCCATTGCCGCCGCGGTGCTTGATGTGATAATTGTGATGGGCTTTTTCGCCCTGTTTCAATTGGATTTCGCCCTGACGGTACTGGCGGCAGTCCTGGCAGTGATCGGTTATTCGCTCAACGATACCATCGTGGTGTTTGACCGCATTCGTGAGAACTTCCGCAAAATGCGCAAGGATTCGCCCATTGTTGTGATCAATACTTCTTTGAACCAGACCCTGTCGCGCACCTTGATGACTTCTATCACCACCCTGATGGTGGTGTTAGCCATGTTTTTCCTCGGGGGTGAGTTGATCCATTCCTTCTCCCTGGCATTGATCATCGGTATCCTGGTGGGGACCTATTCCTCCATCTATGTGGCCAGCACGGCGGCGCTGGCGCTGAAGATCACTTCGGCCAGCCTGATGCCGGTAAAAAAGGAAGGGGCAGAGCATGTCAATCAGGAGTATTGAGTGAAAAAGTTTTATCCGGCAGCGTGTCAGGATTGACAGGCAGAATTAAAAAAGCCCGCAGTTGCGGGCTTTTTTATTCGCGGCTTGTTTGCACTCAGTGGTGGAATTTTTTGACTTCCTCCATGGGATCGGAATCATCGAGCTTGGGTTGTACCAAACGACACACGGTACTTTCCTTGGCTTCACATTTTTTGTCTTTCTCATCTTCGGTAACGCCTTTGATAACATTTTCCGCCCAGATGGTTGCGATCGACCACAAGATTACGCCCAGCGCGAGTGTCCCCAGACTGATGCCTGCTGCGCCCGTGGGACCACCAAAGAAGGCGTAAATAATACTGATAATGCCTGCCACCCAGAACACGCTGATGGGGGCAGCGCAGCAACCAGCGCAACCATAACGACACACTGCCAGGGGCGGTACCGCCAAAGCCAGGATACTTCGTCTCACAAACTCCTCCTCTACCGAAACTATTACCGGTTACATAATACGGTCATTACCTTAGGTATCATGATTCCGGTTTCGGGGTCAAACCATGAGGGTTAACGCGCATCACATCCCGAGCCAAAGAATCGGTTCGTCATTGGGGTGATAACGGGCTTCAGGTTTTGAGATCCGGGGTTAGATGGGGCTGGATTTTCTGTAGCATAGCTTTGAAGACCCGGGGATTACCGGTGACCACATGCCCGGTTTCCAGGTGATCCGGTTTGCCGCTGATGCCGCTGACCAGGCCGCCGGCTTCCTCGATCAACAACACCCCGGCGGCAATATCCCACAAATTCAAACCCAGCTCCCAGAACCCATCCAGTCGACCACTGGCCACATAGGCGAGGTCCAGGGCCGCCGAACCCGCACGGCGAATCCCGGCACTGCCAGGGATCAGGTCTTTCATCATGTCAAAGTAGGCATCATTCCATTTGGCTTGCGATTGGCGAAACGGAATGCCGGTGCCGAGCAGGGCGCCATCCAGGTTACGGCGGTTGGTAACACGCATGCGCCGACCATTGAGGGTGGCACCACCACCGCGACTGGCGGTGAACAGTTCCTGGCGCATGGGATCGTAAACCACGGCCTGTTCCAGGCGGCCTTTATGACGCAGGGCAATGGATATGGCGAACTGGGGGAAACCGTAAAGGAAATTGGTGGTGCCATCGAGGGGATCGATGATCCATTCATATTCATTACCCTCGTGCTGACCGCTTTCTTCCGCCAGAATAGCGTGCTCGGGATAGGCCTTGTGGATAATACGAATAATGTCCTGCTCGGCTCGCTGGTCCACTTCACTCACGAAATCATTGGGCGACTTGTTGCTAATGGTCAGCGTATCCACCTGGTCGGCGTAACGCGTGATAATATTTCCTGCACTTCGCGCAGCGCGAACCGCGATATTCAGCATCGGATGCACGGTATGATCCTTCCGGTTAATGAAAAAGAACAAACACCCGGTCGAAGCCGGGTGTGGAATAACCCTTATTGTAACAGGCAATAAATCATGACGTCAGCGTTAAGCTCCGAAATAGACAATTCACAAACCGTTGACCTGTCGCGAGTGCGGGTGGTGCTGGTCAACACCAGTCATCCCGGCAACATCGGCGCTGTGGCACGGGCCATGAAGAATATGGGCCTGCAGCAATTGTTATTGGTGCAGCCGGCGGAGTTTCCCGCTGCCGAGGCGACCGCGCGTGCCTCCGGGGCGGACGATATTCTGGCAACTGCCCGGATTGTTGAGTCGCTGCCGGAGGCCATTGCCGATTGTGCTCTGGTCGTTGGTGCGAGTGCTCGCTTACGTACCATTAGCTGGCCGACGTTGGATCCCAAGGCTTGTGCCGAGCGTATGATCGATGTGGCGGCGAGTGATCAGGTGGCCCTGGTCATGGGACGCGAGCGGACCGGGCTGACCAATGCGGAGCTGGAACACTGCCACTACCTGGTGCATATTCCGGCGAATCCGGATTACACCTCCCTCAACGTGGCGGCCGCGACCCAGGTGCTGGTGTATGAACTCCGCATGGCGGCCCTGGCCCAGGCCAAGGTGCTGGACAATCACTGGCGCAGTGACCATCCGTTCGCGACCAATGAAGAGCTGGAAGGTCTGTATGCCCATTTCGAAACGGCCCTGACCCAGCTCGGCTTTCTGGATCCGGACAATCCCCGCCAACTGATGCGTCGTTTACGTCGATTGTTTAATCGCAGCCAATTGGATCGCATGGAAGTGAATATCCTGCGGGGCATTCTCGCCGCGGCCGAGAAGGGCGGCAAGGGGAAACAGCGGGGTTGAAAACACCTTAATGCATCCTTAGTTGACACACATGGTCAGGAAGTCTCTAATGAGCGGCCCAGACAGAGCCTAGAATTATGTTTTCAAGAATCAGAGAAGACATTCAGTGTGTATTTGCCCGCGACCCGGCCGCTCGCAACAGTTTTGAGGTGTTGACCGCCTATCCGGGCCTGCATGCGGTTGTGATTCACCGTTTCAGCCATGCCCTGTGGAAATGGCGACTGAAATGGCTGGCGCGTATGTTTTCCAATATTGGACGTTGGTTCACCGGCATCGAAATTCATCCCGGAGCCACGATCGGGCGTCGATTCTTTATTGATCATGGCATGGGTGTGGTGATCGGCGAAACGGCCGAAATTGGTAACGATTGCACCCTCTACCATGGCGTCACCCTGGGCGGGACCTCCTGGCAGAAGGGCAAACGTCACCCGACCCTCACAGATGATGTGGTGGTTGGGGCGGGTGCCAAGGTACTGGGCCCCATCACCCTCGCTGACGGAGTGCGGGTCGGTTCCAATGCGGTAGTAATGAAGGATGTGCCTGCCGGGGCCACGGTAGTGGGTATTCCCGGGCGCGTGGTGGCGCGTAAGGCGGTGCCCGATGAGAAACACGCCAAGCGTAAGGCCTTTGCCGAGAAAATCGGCTTTGATGCCTATGGCACCACGCAGGATATGCCGGATCCGGTTGCCAACGCCATAAATTGCATGCTGGATCACATCCATGCCATGGATGGCCAAATGCAGAATATGTGCAAGTCATTGAAAGCGTTGGGGTCCGAGCTGGACGAGGTTGAACTCCCTGATCTGGGGGCGTGCGATATCGGTGTTTCATCCGAACCTGAAAAACTGGATACCGCGTCACAGGAACAAAATATCAAAGAAAATCAGTAAGATAAATGATATTGAGCTGGATCAAGAAAGGGGAAATTTGTTGTGAATAATACTTGACTATTTTGCTTGGTCTTGTTATTTTTCACATTGGTATTTCATAGATTACTAATTTTAGCAGGGTATTGCAATGAGACTGACAACTAAAGGTCGTTATGCAGTTACCGCCATGCTCGATTTGGCCCTACATTATCAGGATGGCCCCATCACGCTGGCCGATATCTCTCAACGTCAGGGTATTTCCCTTTCTTATCTGGAGCAGTTGTTCTCCAAACTGCGCAAGCAGGGGCTGGTCGACAGCACCCGAGGGCCGGGTGGTGGTTACCGCCTGAGCCGCGAAGCCAGTAACATCGCGGTGGCTGATGTGATCACCGCCGTGGATGAAAAGGTGGAAACGACCCGCTGTGGCGGCTTGTCCAACTGCCAGGATGATCAACAGTGTCTGACCCATGAATTGTGGACAGAGCTGAGTGGTCAGATCCATCAATTCCTGATGGGTATCAGCCTGGGACAGTTGGTAGAGCGGCAGGGTGTGCAGGAAGTTGCGGCACGCCAGGAGCGCGTTCAGCAACAGGTTCAGTATCAACCCCCCAAGGTTGAAACAGCCTGAGGTCGACCCCGACCCGATCGCCGTCTCAATGGAAAGTGACGGTGTATTGCTCGTGAATTGAATCCGGTAGCCGTTTGGTCAGGAAGACCGCTGGCTCCGAGTTGGAGATTATTGGAGTAATGAAGACCCCGATTTATTTTGATTATTCCGCGACCACTCCGGTTGATCCCCGCGTGGCGGAAAAAATGTGTGACTGCCTGACCTTGGAAGGGAATTTTGGTAATCCTGCTTCTCGTTCACACGAATACGGCTGGAAGTCGGAAGAAGCGGTGGAAAATGCACGCAAGCAGGTAGCGGATCTGGTTAATGCTGATCCCAAGGAAATTGTATTTACCTCTGGTGCGACTGAGTCCGATAACCTTGCGATTAAAGGTGTCGCTCATTTCTATCAGAAGAAGGGTAAGCACATCATTACCTGTAAAACTGAACATAAGGCGGTGCTTGATTCCTGTCGTAACCTGGAGCGTGAAGGCTTCGAGGTCACTTACCTGGATCCGGAAACCAACGGCCTGGTAGATCTGGACAAGCTTAAGAATGCCATGCGTGATGACACTATTTTGGTGAGCCTCATGCATGTTAACAACGAAATTGGCGTTATCCAGGATATCAAGGCTATCGGTGAAATTACCCGTGAGCGCAAGGTGTTGTTTCATGTGGACGCAGCCCAGAGTGCCGGTAAGGTGCCGATTGATTTGCAGGATCTGAAAGTGGACCTGATGTCTTTCTCGGCGCACAAGATCTACGGTCCTAAAGGGATTGGCGCACTTTACGTACGCCGTAAACCACGTGTGCGTCTTGAAGCACAGATGCATGGCGGTGGACATGAACGCGGCATGCGTTCCGGTACCCTGGCGACACATCAAATTGTCGGTATGGGTGAAGCATTCCAATTGGCAAAGGAAGAAATGGCAACCGACAATGAACGCATTCGTATGTTGCGCGATCGTTTACTGAAAGGCCTTGAAGATGTCGAAGAAAGCTATATTAACGGTGATATGGAGCAACGTGTGCCCCATAACCTGAATATCAGCTTCAACTTTGTCGAAGGCGAGTCCATGATGATGGCCTTGAAAGATCTGGCGGTTTCCTCAGGTTCCGCTTGTACTTCCGCCAGCCTGGAACCTTCTTATGTATTACGTGCGCTGGGTCGGAACGATGAACTGGCGCATAGCTCGATTCGTTTCTCGATCGGTCGTTTTACCACCGAAGAAGAAATAGATTATGCCATTGATGACCTCAAGTCACATATTGGCAAGCTGCGTGAACTCTCACCCCTGTGGGAGATGTTCAAAGATGGTATTGATTTGGATTCAATTGAGTGGACAGCCCATTAAGCTGTTTCATAAAAACTGGTTACTATATTTAGTGAGGTAAAGTGTCATGGCCTACAGCAATAAAGTCATCGATCATTACGAAAACCCACGCAACGTTGGCAGCATGGACAAGGAAGATACCAATGTTGGTACCGGCATGGTGGGTGCACCGGCCTGTGGTGATGTGATGCGCCTGCAAATCAAGGTGAACGACGATGGTGTCATCGAAGATGCCAAGTTCAAAACCTATGGTTGCGGTTCTGCGATTGCTTCATCTTCCCTGTTGACCGAATGGGTCAAGGGTAAGTCACTTGAGGAAGCGGCGGAAATCAAGAACACCGAGATCGCGCATGAACTTGAACTACCGCCTGTCAAGATCCATTGCTCGGTATTGGCTGAAGATGCCATCAAGGCTGCCATTACTGACTACAAGGAAAAGAAGGGCGACGATGATGTCGCCAAGAGTGCCTGAGCAGATAGGGTAGTAGTATGGGAATCACGATGACCGATACCGCGGCAGAGCGGGTGAAAACATTCCTTGCCAACCGTGGTAAGGGAGAAGGATTACGTCTGGGCGTCAAAACCACTGGTTGTTCCGGCATGGCTTACGTAATCGAATTTGTCGATGCCATTGAAGGCGATGACACGGTGTTTGAATCAAATGGCATCAAGATTATTATCGATCCCAAAAGCCTGTTGTACCTTGATGGCACCGAGCTGGACTATGGCAAGGAAGGCCTGAACGAGGGTTTCAAATTTAATAACCCCAACGTCAAGGATACCTGCGGCTGCGGCGAAAGCTTTACCGTCTAGTTCGGCGTTTTCAACTTTGCGTGAAAATGCCGGATTAAATACCGTCCAAGCTATGGAACTGACGCAGAACCATTTCGAACTGTTTGGGCTTCCCGTTGCATTTGAAATTGATGCACAGCAGCTGGCGGAACGTTACCGTGAGTTGCAGCGCACCTTGCATCCGGATCGCTATGCCAATGCCAGTGAGCGCGAACGGCGTCTGTCTATACAACACGCCGCCCAGGTCAACGATGCCTTCCAGATACTTAAATCCTCGCTACGCCGGGCACGCTATCTGTTACAACTCCAGGGCATTGAGTTCGATGACGAGAAAGAGACCCACCTCGACCCGGCATTCCTGATGGAACAGATGGAATTGCGTGAGGCACTGGCCGACGTCAGGACAAAAGCTGATCCTCTTGGCGGTCTTAACAACATCTTGGCGGATATCAAAGTCAGGCAAAGGGCGATGGAAAGCCAATTAGGGATGTTGTTTGCCGATGCGAGTGACGACAAACGGCTTGAGGCCAAACAACTGGTGCAGAAAATGCAATTTCTGGTTCGTCTGCAAGAGGAGGGGGAGGACCTGGAGGAAGAACTGGTCGCCAGTTTGTAGTCCGTCTGACCGATTAAGACCTTAAGCTAGTTGAGCAACACACAATTTATTTTAGTAACCGGGTGCTGAGGCACCTATGTAAATATCCAAATTGGTAACACACGCACATGGCACTGCTACAAATCAGCGAACCGGGACAATCCACCAACCCGCATGAACACCGCCTGGCGGCGGGGATTGATCTGGGTACAACCAACTCGCTGGTCGCGACGGTTCGCAGTGGTCAGGCGGACACACTGCCTGACGAACAGAACCGCCACCTGTTACCTTCCGTTGTACGCTATCAATCGAATCTGCAACCCCTTGTGGGTTTTGAGGCCCGTGCGATGGCGGCGGACGATCCGCTGAATACCATTGTTTCCGTCAAACGCTATATGGGACGCGGGCTTGCGGACATTAAAAATCTGGGTAGCCGCTTGCCCTATGAGTTTGCCGCCGGCGATTCCGCGGTGCCACGGTTTCACACTGCCGGTGGTGATATCAGTCCGATCGAAGTTTCAGCCGAGATTCTTAAAAATCTGAAACAGCGTGCCGAGGCCACCCTCAACGGCGATCTCTCGGGTGTGGTGATTACCGTGCCGGCTTATTTTGATGATGCCCAGCGCCAGGCCACCAAGGACGCGGCCAAGCTGGCCGGCCTGAATGTATTGCGTTTACTCAATGAGCCCACTGCGGCAGCGGTAGCCTACGGTCTGGATAAATCGGCCGAGGGTGTTATTGCCGTCTATGACCTGGGTGGCGGTACCTTTGATATATCCATTTTGCGGCTTAACCAGGGTGTGTTCGAGGTGATGGCCACCGCCGGTGACAGCGCTCTGGGTGGGGATGATTTCGATCACGCCATCGCTGAGTGGATTATGGAGCAAGCCGGGATCGGTGATGATGCCGGGCACCACCAGCTACGCCGACTGATGCGTGATGCCTGCGCCGCCAAGGAAACCCTGACCATTGCGGATAGTACGGAACTGAGCATTGAACTGGAAGACGGCTCGGTGTGGCAAGGGTGTTTGACCCGTGAGCAAGTGAACCAGATTATCGATCCTCTGGTTCAAAAGACATTGTTACCTTGTCGTCGCGCCTTGCGGGATGCCGGCGTGGATGCGGATGAGATTCAGGCCGTGGTCATGGTGGGTGGCTCGACCCGTGTACCCCGGGTACGGGAAAAGGTCGGCGAATTTTTCGGGCAGGAGCCCCTGGTCGATATTAACCCGGATACGGTGGTGGCGGTTGGCGCTGCAATCCAGGCGGACATTCTGGCGGGAAACAAGCCCGATGACGAAATGCTGTTGCTGGATGTTATTCCTTTATCGCTGGGTCTGGAAACCATGGGTGGGCTGGTAGAGAAGATCATTCCCCGCAATACCACGATCCCGGTAGCGCGGGCGCAGGATTTCACCACCTTCAAGGATGGCCAGACCGCCATGTCTATTCTTGTAGTACAGGGTGAGCGCGAACTGGTCAGCGACTGTCGTTCGTTGGGGCGTTTTACCTTGCACGAAATTCCTTCCATGGTCGCCGGTGCAGCCCGCATTCGCGTCACCTTCCAGGTGGATGCGGATGGTCTGCTGTCGGTAATGGCGCGGGAAGAAACCACCGGGGTGCAAAGCGGTATTGAGGTGAAACCCTCCTACGGTCTCACCGATAATGAAATTGAAACCATGCTGCGGGACTCCATCGAACATGCTGAAGATGATGTGGCCGCGCGCAAACTACTGGAGCAGCAGGTGGAAGCCGATCGCGTACTGGAAGCGCTGGCGGTCGCCCTGATGCAGGATCGTGATTTGTTGTCCGAGGACGAGCGTCAACAGATTGAAAATGCGGCGACCCATTTGCAGGCTAAACGTGATGGCTCAGATCATCTGGCAATCAAGGCGGCCATCAGCGAACTGGACAAGACGGCGAGTGATTTTGTCGCCCGGCGGATGGATTCCAGTATTAAAAAAGCCCTCGCGGGCCACACCGTCGCCGAGATTGCCGGCGAACCTGAATGATTGTTTGACTGGACAAGGCTGTATTATGACAAGACTTATTTTTTTACCGCATGAAGAAATTTGCCCGAATGGGGCAGTTGTTGAAGCTGAACCGGGCTCCACCGTGTGTGATGCCGCCCTGGCGAATGGTATTGATATTGAGCACGCCTGTGAAAAGTCCTGCGCCTGCACGACCTGTCATGTCTATATCCGCGAAGGCTTCGATACGCTGGATGAGTCCACCGAGGATGAAGATGACCTGCTCGACAAGGCCTGGGGTCTGGAGCCCGATTCCCGTCTCAGTTGCCAGGCAGTGGTCGGGGAGACGGAACTGGTAATCGAGATTCCGAAATACACTATCAATATGGTTTCCGAAAACCACTAATCATTGGAGGTGGCTATGTCATTGAAATGGATCGATACGCTGGATATTGCCATTGCCCTGGATGAAGCCCATCCAGACGTAGACCCGAAGTACATTCGTTTCACCGATCTGCACGACTGGGTGTGTGAACTGGCGGAGTTTGACGATGATCCCAAGCATTCTGGCGAAAAGATCCTCGAGGCCATACAAATGAGCTGGATCGAGGAAAAAGACTGAATACCCACTGATCGCCGGAATTGATTCATTGGCAATTGCTTGATTTTCCAGCAAAAGCTAAAATTCGTTTCCTGACTGTTTTTGTGAATTAAACCCGCGCTTTGTTGCGGGTTTATGTTATTTTGAGCGAGTATCTTGGAGTAAATATGGCAACCGAACGTACCCTTTCTATTATTAAACCCGATGGTGTGGCGAAAAATATCATTGGCAAAATTTACAGCCGCTTTGAAGAAGCCGGGCTGAGCATTATTGCGGCAAAAATGCTGCACTTAAGCAAGGAACAGGCAGGTGAATTCTATGCCGTGCACAAGGAACGGCCGTTCTACAATGACCTGATCGAATTCATGACCTCCGGGCCGGTGATGGTGCAGGCACTGGAAGGGGAAAATGCCATTAATACGAACCGTGAAGTGATGGGGGCGACCAATCCCAAGGATGCGGCCGCCGGAACCATCCGTGCTGATTTTGCCGAAACCGTGGACGAGAACGTGGTGCATGGATCAGACGGACCGGACACCGCCAAAGCGGAGATCGCCTTCTTTTTCAAAGCTGACGAGATCTGTCCGCGGACCCGTTAATATGAGGTTTAAATCTTGACTGAGCACACCAAAGTCAACCTGCTGGATTTCGACCGGCAGGGGCTGGAGGCCTTCTTCACTGAAATGGGTGAGAAGGCCTTTCGTGCTACTCAGGTGCTGAAATGGATTTACCAGGGGGGTGTCGATAATTTTGATGACATGACCAACCTCAGCAAGTCGCTGCGTGAATTACTGAAACAGCAAACAGAGATCCGCACGCCGGAGATCGTGACACAGCAGCTTTCCGATGACGGCACGATTAAATGGTTGTTACGGGTTGATAGCGGCAATTGTATCGAAACTGTTTTTATTCCCGAATCTGACCGCGGCACATTGTGTATTTCATCCCAGGTAGGTTGTGCCCTCGACTGCAGCTTTTGTTCGACTGCGCAGCAGGGATTCAATCGTAACCTTTCTACCGGGGAAATTATTGGCCAGTTGTGGGTGGCCAACAAGGCAATGCAATGCCTGCCACGTTATGACAGGGTAATTAGCAATGTTGTGTTCATGGGTATGGGCGAGCCACTGCTCAATTTTGAAAATGTAGTGAGCGCCATCAACCTGATGATGGACGATAACGCCTACGGCTTATCCAAACGGCGGGTGACAATCAGTACCTCCGGGGTGATCCCGGCCCTGCAACGTCTCAAACCCCTGACTGATGTCAGTCTGGCGGTATCGTTACATGCGCCAACCGATGAACTGCGTAATGAACTGGTTCCCCTGAACAAGAAATATCCCATCAAACAACTGTTGGCTGCCTGCAAAGACTATGTGGACGGCGCGACACGCCGTAAAGTGACCTTTGAATATGTCATGCTGGAAGGGGTGAATGACAGTCCCGAGCAGGCGCGGCAACTGGTTAAAGTGCTGAAAGGTGTGCCGGCCAAGGTGAACCTGATTCCCTTCAATCCGTTTCCGGGTACAAATTACCGCGTTTCCAGCCAGGCGCGGATTGACTCATTCCGCGATGTTCTGATGCAGACCGGCCTGATCACGGTTACCCGCAAAACACGGGGTGATGATATTGACGCGGCCTGTGGCCAGTTGGCAGGCAAGGTGCTGGATCGTACCAAACGACAGACCCGGCGAACCGCCGATGAATCGTTCAGGACATAAGATAATGAAAAACGCGATTATTTCTCTTTTTATCGTGACTATGCTGTTTGTATCGGGATGTGCGACCACTACTGATGAAGAAAAGCAGGATATTAGTGATGCCTCTGATTATAACGCCCAGTTAGGCCTCGGCTATATGAACCAGGGCCGTAACGATGTGGCGATGTCCAAGCTGAAAAAATCTATCGAACAGGATCCGGATAATGGTGTTGCCCAGCATTATATTGCCGAGTTATACAGGCGCCTGGGTGAATTCGATCAAGCGGAAACGCATTTCAAGAAAGCCCTTGACCTGACGCCAGAGAACGCATCATTGATGAATAATTATGGTGTATTCCTCTGTGATGATAAGAAGTATAAAAAAGCCTACCGTTACTTTGAAAAAGTGTTAACAGATCCGCTTTATCCAGCCAAGGGATCGGTATACGAAAATATCGGTTTGTGTGCCCAGTCAGAGGGCAATGTCAAAATGGCGGAGGAAAATCTGCGGTTTGCCTTGCGTCTGAATCCCGGGTCACCGAAGTCCTTGCTTGCCATGGCGCAAATCAGTTTCGACCAGCAAAAATATGCAGTGTCACGAAAATATTTTTATCAGTATCTGGAAAATGCCCGACATACACCGGCCAGCCTCTGGATCGGGATCCTGCTTGAGAATCAAAGTGGTAATAAAAACCGCGTTGCCAGCTATGTTGTTCTACTGAAGGGTAAATACCCGAACTCAGAAGAAGCTGAGTTACTAAAGAAAATGCAAGCCAGTGGACAACTATGAAATGGAGCAAGACAAAGTAACGACAAACGAGCCGAGGCTCGGTCAATCGCTGATCTGGCCTGGGCAACGTCTGCGGCAAGCTCGCGAGGCCTTGAATCTCAGTCAGCGGGATGTTGCACGGCAATTACACCTCAATGAAGGATTAATCCAGGCGCTTGAGGATAATAACGAGCAAGCATTGCCGGCCAAGACTTATCTTCTTGGCTATCTTCGTAATTATGCCCGGCTTCTCAATCTGCCCGCCGATGAGATCATCGAAGCCGCACATCTGGAGTCTCAGCCCACCACAAACCTGTTACCTGAGAACATCGACTATCGACCCCAGTCTCGCCTTGACCCCACACTTCGACTGTTCCTGCTAGGTATGCTGGTTATTCTGCTGCTCGCAGCCGGGCTGTGGATCGTCATCCTGGGGCCGGACTGGGTCACAGAATGGTTCAAAATGGCCGCCCGGCTCACTTCCGGCAGTAAATTACCGGGCTTGATCGCCTGAAACACGCCACAGGCGGACGGGCGGGATATCCGCCGTCATACGGTTCGAGTATAATCTCGCCTTTGTTTTCAAGGCCCTGTGTGTGGTCGGCTTGGGCGCCACACCGTACAACCAGATAAATCAGCAACCCGGTAGCAGGAAACCAATTTTGTCCAAATCCATCCAGGCCATCCGTGGCATGAACGATATTTTGCCGGTCGAGACGCCGCGTTGGCAGTTTGTGGAAGCTGTTTTCCGTGATCTCATGGCGACCTATGGCTATACCGAGATCCGTTTGCCGTCGGTCGAAAAAACAGAGCTGTTCAAGCGCTCCATCGGCGAAGTGACGGATATCGTCGAAAAGGAAATGTATACCTTTGAGGATCGAAATGGCGATAGTCTGACCTTACGTCCCGAGGGCACGGCAGGTTGTGTTCGCGCCTGTATTCAGAATGGCCTGTTGCATAATCAAACCCAGCGTCTGTGGTATATGGGCCCTATGTTTCGGCATGAACGTCCACAAAAAGGCCGCTATCGTCAGTTTCACCAGTTAGGGGTCGAAGTGTTCGGCTATCCGGGGCCCGATATTGATGCGGAACATATCGCCATGACGGCACGTTTTTGGCACAAACTCGGTATGACCGATGAGGTCAGGCTGGAGATTAATTCACTGGGTAGTGCCGAAGCCCGTCACGCCTACAGGCAAATACTGGTTGAATATCTGCAACAGCATCACGATCAGCTGGATGAAGACAGCTTGCGACGCCTTGATACGAATCCGTTACGGATCCTGGATTCAAAAAACCCGACAATGCAGGCTATGATCGAGGCGGCACCAAAGCTGATGGATCATCTTGATGAAGAATCCCGCGCGCATTTCGAAGCATTGTGTCGCTTGTTGGAAGCAATGGGGATTGAATACCAAATCAACCCCCGTTTGGTGCGTGGGCTGGATTACTATTCCAAGACGGTTTTTGAGTGGGTGACGGATCGGCTTGGCGCGCAGGGGACTGTGTGTGCCGGCGGTCGGTTTGATGGCCTGGTTGAGCAATTGGGTGCCCGTCCTGCGCCGGCAATGGGATTTGCCCTCGGCCTGGAAAGGCTGGTGGCATTGTTGGAGGCTAAGCCCTTACCGGATAATTTTTCTCCACACGCGTATTTTTTACTGGCTGGCAGTGAGGCGGAGTTACAGGGTCGTGTGCTGGCGGAACAATTGCGCGATGCCCTGCCGACTTTACGCCTGGTTGTAAATTGCGGTGGTGGTAGTTTCAAAAGCCAGATGAAACGGGCGGATAAGAGTGGCGCTCGGTTGGCACTCATACTGGGTGAAGATGAAATCAACAAGCAGCAAATCAGTGTGAAAAATCTACGTCAGGAAGAAGAACAACAGGTTGTGACGCTGTCGGGGCTGACTGACTATCTGTCCTCGACCTTACAGCTTTAATATATCGAATAGCGCTTAAGCAGCGGGAGTAAATGGTGGATACATACCAAACTGAAGACGAGCAGGTCCAGGCAATCAAGGACTGGTGGAAAGAGAACGGCCGTTCCGTAATCGCTGGTTTGATTATCGGCATCGGGGTGATAGCGGGTTATCGCTACTGGACGGAGTATAAGGTTACCCATTCGGAACAAGCCTCATTGCTTTATGCCCAGGTGATTGCCAGTGCCGCGAACGCGGATAGTACCAAGGCCTTTGAACAGGGTAAAAGCCTGATTAGCGACTATAGCCGCACACCTTATGCCGCGCTAACTGCCCTGACATTGTCAAAGCTGGCGATGGATAAAACCGATTACACGACTGCCGCGGCACAATTGCACTGGATTATTGACAATAGTAGTGACGATGGCATGAGGCACGTGGCTCGTTTGCGCCTGGCGCGAGTGTTGGCTGCGCAGGACAAACCTGATCTGGCTATCAGCTTATTGAATGAAGCGGATACCAGCGGTTTTGTCACTTTGTACCAGGAAATCCGCGGTGACATTCTTGTCCAGCAGGGTAAAACCGCAGAAGCGAGAGATGAATATCGCAAGGCTCTGGAAGATCTCGAGATGAATCCGCAACGGCGTCGCACGTTAGAAATGAAAATGAATGATCTTGCAATCGCGACAACCAAGGAACAACCGTGAATAAAATTGCTCTCTTAGTATTGAGCAGCATCCTGCTGGGCTGCAGTGCTTCACCATCACCGGTATTGCCGCCGGTTGCGCTCACACCGATTGAAGATCCTTTGTATGTGCGCACCCACTGGAACAGCATTATCGGCAGTGGAGTGGCTGAAAGTTACCTGAAACTTCAACCCGTATTTAACGGCAGCACCGGATATGTGGCTGACCACAAGGGTTACGTGCGGGCCTTCGATGTTAAAACCGGCAACCGGTTATGGCAGCTGCAACTGGAAACCCCCATTGCCAGTGGTCCGGCCCTGGTAGAAGGCAAATTGCTGTTTGGTACCAGTCAGGGTGAAGTGATTGCGCGCGCGTTACATGATGGCAGTGAGGTTTGGCGCGTGAAAGTATCAAGTGAAGTACTGGCCTTGCCAACCGGTGCCAATGGTGTCGCAGTGATCCGTACGGTTGACGGCCGTGTTTATGGTCTGGATGCCGATTCAGGCAAGCGCATCTGGGTCTATGATCGAACGGTGCCATTGCTCACCCTGCGCGGCAACAGTGCTCCGGTCATTCATAACGGTATCGTGATAACCGGATCGGACAGCGGGAAGCTGGCTGCGCTGACACTCAAAACAGGGACTGTACTGTGGGAAACACAAATCGCCGATCCCAAGGGACGGACCGAGCTTGAGCGTATGGTGGATATCGATGTGCAACCCGTCGTGGTCGAAGATGTGGTGTATGTCATAACCTACCAGGGGCGTCTGGCAACAGTGCAACTCCAAAGTGGTCGCATGATGTGGGCACGGGATATTTCTTCGTATAGTGGTATAGCGCTGGATCCGTATCGCGTTTATGTGAGTGATGCGGAAAGCCAGGTATGGGCGCTGAACCGGTTTACCGGTGCCACTATGTGGCGACAGGACAAACTGTTACGGCGCTCAATAACCGGGCCGGTGTTACAGGGTCCCTACCTGGCAGTCGCTGACTATGATGGTTATGTTCACTGGCTAAAGCGTGAAGATGGTCGTATCGTGGCGCGCAAGCGCGTGCATGATCTTTGGCATGAAGCGCATGAGGATGGTTTTGGCAAGGACGAAGAAATATTCAGCAAGGCAAACAATGTCCTCGCAGTACCGAAAGGTATTGATAGTATGATCCTGGTGATGGATCGCATGGGTCACATTGAGGCGTTGGAGTTGGAACGCCCCTGACATATGACGCCATGTAACTGCCCATTAACTAAACTGGTTATTTCCCCTGTCTCGTACACCTGAATGTCATGAAACCTGTTATTGCCCTGGTTGGTCGTCCGAATGTTGGTAAGTCAACATTATTTAATCGTCTGACCCGTTCCCGCGATGCCCTGGTTGCGGATCAACCCGGCCTGACGCGCGATCGCAAGTTTGGCGAAGGCAAAATGGGTGATCGGCCTTATATCGTGGTTGACACCGGCGGTTTGAGCGGCGAGGAAGAGGGCGTTGAAAAACTCATGGCGAGCCAGTCCTGGCAAGCTGTGGAAGAAAGCGACATTCTCCTGTTTCTGGTCGATGGCCGTGCGGGCCTGATGGCGGAAGATCAGAACATCGCCAAGCGCTTGCGTGCCACCGGAAAAAAGGTGCATCTGGTGGTTAACAAGACCGATGGGTTACAGGAAGAAATGGTCACCGCGGAGTTCTATGCCATGGGGCTGGGTGAACCGCATGCGATTACCGCTTCACATGGGCGTGGTGTTCGCGCCCTGATAAACCAGGTGTTGGGCGAGTTACCGGAAGAAGAAACTCTCACCGAAGAAGAAGAAGCACAACAAGGTATTCGCATTGCCATAGTTGGTCGGCCCAATGTCGGCAAGTCTACCCTGGTGAACCGCATCCTGGGTGAAGAGCGGGTGGTGACCTATGACATGCCCGGGACCACCCGCGACGCGATCCATCTTCCGTTTGAACGCGAAGGCCAGACGTATACGCTAATCGATACTGCCGGAATCCGACGTCGCAGCAGGGTCAAGGAAGCGGTGGAGAAGTTCAGTGTCATCAAGGCCATGCAGGCGATCGAAGATGCCCACGTGGTCATTATGCTGCTTGATGGGCAGGAAGGCATCAGTGAGCAGGATGCGACCCTGTTTGGTTTTATTCTCGACACGGGTCGGGCGTTGGTCATTGCGGTCAACAAATGGGATGGACTGGATCGTGATCAGCGCGACAAGGTGAAGCGTGAAATTGAATTCAAATTACCGTTTCTCACCTTCGCCAGTATTCATTATATTTCCGCTTTGCATGGCAGTGGTGTCGGTAATCTGTTCGACTCGGTATTAACCGCCTATGATTCCGCTATGCTGGATATGTCCACTAACCGCTTGACCAATCTACTGGAGGACATGGTCAGCGCCCACGCACCACCCGTGGTCAAAGGCCGGCGCATTAAACTGCGCTATGCCCACCAGGGCGGTAAAAACCCGCCCCTCATTGTGATTCATGGCACCCAGACTGAAGCGGTACCCGACGCCTATCGACGTTATTTGATTAACGGCTTTCAGAAACATCTCAAGCTGCAAGGTACCCCGGTTCGCGTTGAATTCAAAAGCGGCAAGAATCCCTTTGCTGGCAAGAAAAATGTCCTTACCAAACGCCAGGTGGAAAAACGCAAGCGTTTGCGTAAGTTCACCTCACGAAAATAATACCGGGTAATAAAACCCGGCCTGCCACGTCGGCTTGAGTTGGCCGAAAGGCTCTCGAATTCTGCCAACATATTACGCACGTGCCATACTCTGAAGCGAGATTTGATATTGCCGCGGTTCGAAAAGCCTATGTTACAAACCGGCTGGGAACATTTCTATCACATGGCAGACATCGGGATACGTGGCCGAGGTCGAAACCTGCCGGAAGCTTTTGAACAAACCGCTCTCGCCCTTACCGCGGTGATTACCGAACCCGAACTGATCCAGGCGCAACAGGCGGTTGATGTCAGTTGTTCTGCGCCAGATCATGAACTGCTGCTGGTAGATTGGCTTAATGCCATTATCTTTGAAATGGCGACGCGTAAAATGCTGTTCTGTCGGTATGAAGTCAATTTGCTGGACCATCAGCTAACGGGTCGTGCCTGGGGGGAAAAGCTGGATATATCCCGCCATCAGCCCACAGTTGAAATCAAGGGAGCCACATATACCGAACTCAAGGTGGCGCAACAAGCGGATGGCGGTTGGTTATCACAATGCGTCGTGGATGTGTAGGTAAGCAGTATGGATCTGAATCAGTTAAATCACGTGGCGGAATATACCTGGCGGATTGAACCCCATGGGGACATGCGTGTGCCGGCCATTTTATATGCCGATGAACCCTTGATTCGCGACATGGATGAGAAGGTGTACGAACAGAGTTGCAATGTGGCGAAGTTACCCGGCATTGTGCAGGCCGCCTATGCCATGCCGGATGCGCATTGGGGATACGGATTTCCGATTGGCGGCGTGGCTGCCTTTGATCCCGAACAGGGCGGTGTTATCTCGGCCGGCGGTGTCGGCTTTGATATTTCCTGCGGCGTGCGTACCCTGTTGACCGGTCTGCGTAAACCGGATGTAGAAAATACCAAACACGCCCTGGCGGAGGGCCTGTTTCGGGATATTCCGGCCGGGGTCGGCAGTACCGGGCATATTCATCTTACCCATGCTGGTATGAATGCCATGCTGCAGGGCGGAGCGCAATGGGCGGTGGAGCAGGGCTTTGGTCTGCCGGAAGATCTGCAGCGGATAGAGGAACACGGTTGTATGGCCGGTGCGGATTCAGACAAGGTCTCGGACCGAGCCAAGAAACGTCAGCAGGATGAAATGGGCACGCTCGGATCGGGCAACCATTACCTGGAAGTGCAGTATGTGGCGGCGGTTTATGATGCCACGATTGCAAATGCCTATGGGCTGCAGGAAGGCGATGTTGTGGTCAGCATCCATTGTGGCTCGCGTGGACTGGGTCACCAGATTGGCACCGAGTTTCTCAAGTCCATGGCGGTCACCGCCAGCCAACACGATATTCATCTGCCGGATCGGGAACTGGCCTGTGCCCCGATTAACTCCGAAGTGGGTCAGGCTTATCTGGGTGCCATGCGGGCTGGGATCAATTGTGCCCTGGCAAACCGACAAATCATTACTCACTTGACCCGCCAGGTTTTTGCCCGGGCGATACCCGAAGCCGAGTTGCGGTTGCTCTACGATGTTTCCCACAATACCTGCAAACAGGAGACGCACCGGATTGACGGCGTGAAACGTGAATTGTTTGTGCATCGCAAGGGCGCGACGCGCGCCTTTGGGCCAGGAAATCCCGCAGTGCCCGAATCATTACGCCAAGTGGGTCAACCGGTGATCATTGGCGGCTCCATGGGAACAGCGTCATATATACTTGCCGGCACCCAACAAAGTGAGCAACAGGCCTACAGCTCAGCCTGTCATGGTGCCGGTCGTGCCATGAGCCGCCATCAGGCCAAGCGTCAATGGCGGGGTCGGGCGTTGATCGATGAATTGGCCGAACGCGGTATTCTGATACGCAGCCCATCCTTGCGTGGTGTGGCGGAGGAAGCGCCGGGGGCTTACAAGGATGTGAGTGCCGTCGTGGAGGCAGCCGACAAGGCAGGCCTGGCACGAAAAGTTGTCAGATTACACCCCATGGTTTGTATTAAAGGGTAAACTCAATCCCTTTGCGGCCGTTAAGAATCACCCATTAAAAAACATAACAATTATTAACATTAAGCATGTCAACACCTCCATTCAGCACGCCGGTTTCCGAACAAGTCTGGGACAGCAAGTACCGCTACCGGGATGGCGATACCAGTTATGATCAAACGATTGAAGACACCTGGCGGCGGGTGGCGGGAGCCGTCGCCGGGGTGGAAGAGCATTACCAGGAACACTGGGCTGATCTGTTTTATCACTCACTTGAGCATTTCCGGTTTCTGCCCGGCGGTCGCATTCTGGCCGGTGCCGGAACCCAGCATGACGTAACGCTGTTTAATTGTTTCGTCATGGGCTCGATTGACGATTCCATGGACGGCATATTCGATGCCCTCAAGGAAGGCGCCCTGACCATGCAACAGGGTGGCGGAGTCGGTTATGACTTTTCCACCCTGCGTCCACAGGGAACCCGAGCCAAACGGGTTGGTGGTATTGCCTCCGGACCGGTTTCGTTTATGCGGATCTGGGACAGCACCTGCGGCACGCTGTTGTCCACCGGGGCCCGCCGCGGCGCGATGATGGCGACACTGCGATGCGATCATCCGGATATCGAGGCCTTCATTGACGTTAAAAAGGACTCCCACGAATTACGGCACTTCAACCTGTCGGTGTTAATCAGCGATGATTTCATGCAGGCTTTGAAGCACGATGCAGACTGGCCACTGGTATTCCCGGTGCAACATCTGAATGAGGGCACGAGTGGCGGTCAAATGGTAGTGCGGCGTGTCTGGACAGGAAGCCCGGAAGAGCAGGATTGCCGCGTATTGAAAGTCGTTAAGGCACGGGCCCTGTGGCAGAAAATCATGCAGGCAAATTATAACTTCGCCGAGCCCGGTGTGTTGTTTATCGATCGTATTAATCAACAAAACAACCTGGCGTACCGTGAACAAATCAGCGCTACCAATCCCTGCGGTGAGATCCCGCTGCCGCCCTATGGCGCCTGTAACCTGGGTTCCATTAACCTGACCCAGTTTGTGCAACAGCCGTTCAGTCCCGGCGTGCAACTGGATATGCAGGCCATACTCAAGACCGTCGAAATCGCAGTTCGCCTGCTCGACAATGTCATTGACCTGTCACAGTTTCCGTTAGAGGCACAACGCAGGCAGGCATTGGCCACACGACGAATCGGACTTGGCATAACGGGGCTGGCCGATACCTTGATTATGCTGGGGCTCCGCTATAGCGAGCCGGATTCGTATGAGAAAGCGGGCGAGATCATGCAAGCCATTTGTCATGCCGCATATCGCAGTTCGATATCGTTGGCGCGAGAGAAGGGATCCTTTCCCCTGTTCGATAAAGAAGCTTATTGTCAGCAGCCTTTTATTCAATCACTACCCGAGGATATCCAGCAGGGTATCGCTGCCTATGGTATTCGCAACAGTCATCTGACAGCGATTGCCCCTGCCGGTACCATCAGTTTGTTGGCCAATAATGTTTCCAGTGGCCTGGAACCGGTGTTCCACTATGATTATCAACGCAAGATCCTGCAACTGGACGGCAGTTACAAAACCTATTCACTCACTGACTATGCCTTTAGTGCCTGGCAACAGGTGCATGGGGATCAGCCATTGCCCAATTATTTTGTGGAAAACAATCGCCTGCTGCCCCAAGCGCACCTGGAAATGCAGGCGGCGATCCAGCCCTATGTGGATAGTGCCATCTCCAAGACCATCAATGTGCCGGAGTATTTTTCTTTTAACGAGTTTCAGACCCTGTATCAACAGGCCTATGACATGGGATTAAAGGGGTGTACTACGTTTCGGCCTAACCCGGTGACCGGCGCCATCCTCACCACCGAGGCCGACAAGACCCGACATTGTTGCAGCATTGAACGGGAAACAGACTAGCTCGTTCAATTAGAATGTCGGCGCAGGCTGTGACGCCAGTCCGGATTGGGTGTGTCCTGCTGAAGCTTGATGCGGTCCCCGACTTCGTTTTCGTACCAACCCTTATCGTATTGCAGTGGTTCGACACTGTAACCCCACCAGGCGCCGTCGGCATCTTGTGCAATCCAGCACACCCAGGGCGGTATGGACTTCAATATGCTGCAGTGTCAGTTGAGTTGCAGGAAAAGTTTGGGTTCGACCCGCGTATTGTTCAGACTTACCCCCCAATGCAGGTGCGGGCCGGTAACACGACCGGTCATACCGACCTTGCCAAGTACATCACCCTGTTTCACAACCGTCCCGGGTTCTACCTCGGTCTCACTCAAATGACAAAACATGGTTACCAGTCCCTGGCCGTGATCGACAAACACCGAGTTGCCATTAAAGAAATAATCACCGGTATTGACCACAATGCCATCGGCCGGTGAGCGAATCAGGGCGCCTTCCGGTGCGGCGATATCCAGGCCACTGTGTGGTCGACGTGGCTCACCATTAAAAAAACGGCGTAAACCAAAGGGACTGCCAAGTTGCCCATCCACCGGCAGGATAAATTGCGTTTGCACATCGGGATTGTCGGACCAGGTTTTCAAGGCTTTAATAATAATTTTCTTTTCCTTGCGGATGCGATCCAGATCCTTGGCATAAGGATTGACCATGCGTTTGTTCTTCAAGGTGATGTGTTGCGTGGCATAGTCCTTGGCGGTGACGGAGAACTCGCGGTAATAGGTTTTACCGTGGCTGGTTTTAACCTTGAGTTGATGGATGCTGGCTTTGGCGCTGAGTGGTATGCCGACCACCGCTTCCCAGTTTTCAGAGTTACGACGAACCAGTACACGACGTTTGCCGTAATACACGGTCGGTGCCGGTTGCAGGGTTGAGTCCAGTTTTACAATCGCGATCCCGCCCGGTACCGCATTGGCCTGGGGAAACAACACTTCGGCACGCAGCGCCAGGGGCGCTGCAAGTAGCAAAAGCAATAGTGTGAATTTACTTGTCTTGTGCATCATCGATTTTGGTTACGGTTGATACCAGTCGGCCCTTGGCCAGACGGGTATGAATTGTCTCACCAGTTCTAATATCGGCCGCGTTGCGTAGAATTTTATCATCTGTTGCCGTGACAATGGCGTAACCTCGCGACAAAGTTGCCAACGGGCTCACAGTATCCAGCGCATGGGCGAGATGTTGCACTTGCTGCTGATACCGACCCAGGTGATGATGCAGCGCCGCCTGCAGGCGCCGGTCCAGATTTTGATTCTGGAGCCGGTACTGGGCCAGGCGCTGCAGGGGTGAGAATTTTTGCAGGCGTTGCTGCAGCATGTTTATTTCGGCATTCCGGTGGCGCAGGCCGTGTTGCATGGCCTGGTTGCGGCGCAGTTCCAGTTCATCCAGGCGTTGCAGCCGCTCTTCCACTTGTCGGCCGGGATGGGGCAGTCGTGAGGATAAATAACGCAGTTGTTGCTGCCGGCTTTCAAGACTTCGCACCATGCTGCGCTGCAACCGGGTTTGCAATTGCTGCAGGCGCAGGCGCCATTCCTGTTGATCGGGGGAGACCATTTCCGCTGCGGCCGTTGGGGTCGGGGCCCGCTGGTCGGCCACAAAGTCCGCAATGGTGACATCCACCTCGTGACCAATACCGGTGACAATCGGAAGCGGACAATCAAACATGGCACGCGCCACGACTTCTTCATTAAAGGCCCACAGGTCTTCGAGTGATCCGCCGCCACGTGCCAGTAACAATACATCGCACTCGGCGCGTTCGCCGGCGAGGTTAATCATGCGGGCAATTTCGCCTCCGGCTTCGGTACCCTGCACCGGGACCGGATAAACAATCACCGGGATACCGGGAAAGCGGCGTTTCAGGGTAGTCAGAATGTCACGAATGGCGGCCCCGGTCGGTGAGGTGATCACGCCGATACGGCGCGGCAAAGCAGGGATGGCCTGCTTATGGGCCACATCAAATAGCCCGGCGGTCTCGAGCCTGGCTTTCAAGGCTTCAAATGCCCGACGCAGGGCACCGTCACCGGCATCTTCCAGGTGTTCGATGATGAGTTGGTACTCACCCCGTGCCTCATACAGGCCAATGCGCGCCCGCACCAGCACCTGCATGCCGTTCTCCGCTTTGCCTTTGACCAGCATGTTGCGGTTACGGAACATGGCGCAGCGTACCTGTGCGACTTCATCCTTGAGGGAGAAATACCAGTGGCCGGAACCGGGCCGCGCCAGATTGGACAGTTCCCCCTCGAGCCAGATCAGCGGAAAGCTGCCTTCCAGCAGGGTGCGCACTTCGCGATTCAGGCGACTGACGGTGTAGATATCCCGTTCGGTCGCAAGATTGCCCGGATCAAATTCGTTTGGCATGCTGCGATAATAGCCTTTTGCGTGAATGCTGTGAAATGAGGCACATAAAAAAGGCCGGGTTAAACCCGGCCTTTTTATCATGTTCAGTACGAATGTTTAGAAGCGCGGTCCGGCATTCTTTTGTTCTTCATACTGCTGCTGTGCGAGCATACTCTGGGTTTTGGCTTTGTTCGCCAGTTTAACCGCGCTAGCATAGTCTTCTTTCTTCATGGCTTCTTCGGCTTTCTTGATGATCTTGCCGGTATCACGCCATTCATAGTTTACTTTCTTGGCCTTGGCCGTTTCCTGCTTGGCTGTATCGATGGCAGCTTTGGCATCATCCATCGTGGTGGTTGGAGCCGTGGCACAGGCGCCCAGCATCAGGGTGGCAGCGGCGGCCAGCAATGCGATCTTCTTCATCTAATCCTCCAGGGAATGTCGCTAATTAGTATTTATTTACCTGTTCATGGTCAGGCAATTGTTGTTTTCATTTTTTCGGGCCGGTATGTGAGTGCGGGCGCACCCAGGCTGGCCAGTCGGAACATTATGCGGTTTGCCGGCGGGGTTGGCAACCGTTTCGCCGGGGCGTGAGTCGACCATTTACCCGCCTATTAAAACTCTTTATAATTCGCCGATTTACCCCAACTCCGGTACCCACAACATGCTGCGAATCGCCCAAGAAGCCCTCACTTTTGATGATGTTCTCCTGGTTCCCGCCCACTCTATCGTCCTGCCCAAGGAAGTGGAGCTGAAGACCCGCCTCACCCGCGAGATCGAACTCACCATACCCCTGATCTCTGCGGCCATGGACACCGTCACCGAGGCCCGCCTGGCCATTGCCATGGCACAGGAAGGTGGCATCGGTATTATCCACAAGAACATGGACTACACGATCCAGGCCGAGCATGTCCGTACCGTGAAGAAATTCGAAAGTGGCGTGATCAAGGACCCAACCACCGTGACCCCGAGCACCAGTATCCGGGATGTGCTGGAATTGACCCACGCGCAGAACATCTCCGGGGTACCGGTGGTGGAGGGCGGCGAGCTGGTGGGGATCGTTACCAGTCGGGATCTGCGTTTCGAGACCAAATACGACAGTCCGGTGTCCCACATCATGACGCCGAAAGAACGCCTAGTCACGGTGCAGGAAGGGGCCGAACGGGATGAAATCCTCAGCTTGCTGCACGATAACCGGATTGAAAAAGTCCTGGTGGTGGATGACAAGTTCCAGCTGCGCGGCCTGGTGACCGTCAAGGATATCCAGAAAGCCAGTGAAAACCCCAATGCCTCCAAGGATGAGCACGGCCGTCTGCGGGTTGGTGCGGCTGTCGGTGTGGGCGCCGGGACCGAGGAACGGGTGCATGCGCTGGCCGAAGCTGGTGTGGACGTAGTGGTGGTGGACACCGCCCACGGCCATTCCCAGGGGGTACTGGACCGGGTTGCCTGGGTGAAGAAAAACTATCCCCAGGTGCAGGTCATCGGTGGCAACATCGCCACCGCCGAGGCCGCCAGGGCGCTGGCGGATGCCGGGGCCGATGCGGTCAAGGTCGGTATCGGGCCGGGCTCCATCTGCACCACCCGCATCGTCGCCGGGGTAGGGGTACCGCAAATCTCTGCCGTGGCCAACGTGGCCGAGGCGCTGGAAGGCACCGGTATTCCCCTGATCGCCGATGGGGGTATTCGTTATTCCGGGGACATTTCCAAGGCCCTGGTGGCCGGGGCCCATTCCATCATGATTGGCTCCATGTTTGCCGGCACCGAGGAATCGCCGGGCGAGGTGGAACTGTTCCAGGGCCGTTCCTACAAGTCTTACCGCGGCATGGGCTCACTGGGCGCCATGACCAGTCGCCACGGCTCCTCCGATCGCTATTTCCAGGAAGGTTCCGAAGCCGACAAGCTGGTGCCGGAAGGCATCGAAGGCCGGGTCCCCTTCAAGGGTCCGCTGGGGCCGGTGATCAACCAGTTGCTGGGGGGCATTCGTTCCAGCATGGGGTATACAGGCTGCAAGACCATCGAGGAGATGCGCACCAAACCGCAATTCGTCCGTGTTACCAATGCCGGCATGGCGGAAAGCCATGTGCATGACGTACAGATCACCAAGGAAGCACCGAACTACCGCGTATAAGTTCAAGATAAAATTCGCGATAACAACGCCCCGGTCTGGTCACAGGCCGGGGCTTTTTGTATAAAGGGAAGGGAAAACAAATCAACACCATCCAGGAAGGATGGCGACAACAACAAGGGAGCACCACATGGATGTGATCAAGAAAATGCAACCCGGCCAGCCCGGCACCAAACGTTATACCAGCCAATATGGTGAATCACTGGTTTGCGTGCGTTATCGGCGTGATGCCGCCAACTCTCGTCGTATCACCACGGTGGAACTCATCGTCGATGATGGCTTTTATCATCAGGATGTCAGTCCCATTGCCAAATCTTTACACCCGAGTCCCAACCGGAATGTCTACATCAGGGTAGGGTACGAGGAAACCTGGCTAAGAATGCAAATCAAGGTCGTCGGAGCCCGCTGGGTAGCAGAAAAGAAGTTATGGCAAATGCGCTATCGTGAGGTGCATAGACTTGGCATCACCGACAGGATTATCGAGGACGAAAAAGATGGATAGATATAGACAGTTATGTCTATATATGGACAATAAAGTCTATATTTATCCATATGTCTATATATCTACATTCTGTCTAAATCACTGTTATGTGTCTACAAATTCAATTAAATGAGGTTGTATTGTGATAAAGATATCCGTGAGCATTGATGTCTCAAACTTGAAGAAAGCCGAGACCTTTTATATAGAAGCACTAGGTTGTAAGAAACTTCGAGATCAAGGCTCTGATATGGCTGTTCTTTCTACAGAGAATTGCGATATATACCTACAAGAGAAAGAAGCTGGATCGAATCCTCTAGTTTCAAGTGAAGTTGCACGTAATTATCAACGCCATTGGACACCGGTTCATCTGGACTTTCTTACTGAGAATGTGGATGAGGTTGTTAAAAAAATACTTCAATTAGGCGGGCTACATGAAGGCGGTGAAAGTGGTGAATGGGGTTCTATTGCATATTGTGCGGACCCATTCGGCAACGGTTTTTGTGTAATCAATGAATAAAACACATAACAATACGCTCGTTGGGACGCTTCACCGCTACGCGGCTCGCGCCCCACAGCTTAAACGTTAGGTTTACATTAGGTGATTAAAGATGCCTGCGTGTAAAGAGTGCAAACAAAATATAAGCGTTACATGGCTATTATTTTCTACATTAAATAATATCTATTCGTGTAGAAAGTGTGGCGCAAAATACAAATGGAACTCATTTCGCACTAAGTTAACATTAATTGTGGCCATATCAGTTGTGCCCTTTTTAATGCTAACTATAAGCGGTGGGGTGCCAGTGGCTGTAAGTTTATTTATATTTTTTGTTATTGCATTTTTGGTTATGATATTTACGCCAGGCCAGTTCAGTAAGCTAGAAAATGATAATATGTAAACCTAACAAATCGCTCCACTTTGGACGGCCCACTGCGGCTTTGCCGCAATGTGACCGCCTGTGAGCTCAACCGTTAGAGACCAAATGTTCGAAATAAAGGTACTTTCTGAAGCGGACCTGGGCAGTAACAATGAAAGATTAGGAACTATAGCCGTTGGTGACTTTTCTGAGCGCTTTGCTTGCTCATTTCCTAAAGAAGAAGTAGAGCAACTAGAATCATTATGGAAAAGTCAGCTGGGAAGGTTGCTTGAGGGTGAGAAGTCAGTAGCGCTAGTACATGATCCCAGGTTTGCATGGGTCATTTATCGAGATGGTTCGGAATGTTTTGTGCAGCAAGTCTTTTCTGAAAATGGTGATTTTTCGGAACATTTAACAAAACGCGTCACTGTGAACGAAGATGGAGAGAGAATTAGTGAATGGAGCACAACAATTGACGAAATTTCACGGTTTGTTGGTCTCTAACAAATCGCTCCACTTTGGACGGCTCACTGCGGCTTCGCCGCAATGTAGCCGCCTGTGAGCTCAACCGTTAT
>CAJIAB010000536.1_pt1 | contig 33798 bp, 30 predicted proteins | sample 9199081 | NCBI WGS metagenome assembly CAJIAB01 (sample SAMEA7708262, study PRJEB35096) | sediment metagenome | biome: marine neritic benthic zone biome [ENVO:01000025]; feature: sediment [ENVO:00002007]; material: shallow marine sediment [ENVO:03000034] sea grass bed [ENVO_01000059] ... | reverse complement strand
TGTTCAAAATCGCTCCCGGCGATTTTGTCAGCCTCTCGGCCATCTCTCCGTATATATCAAGCTTTGCGATAGAAATCGACCGTCGGCGGCTTGCTTAGCCGTCACGATACTCTGGCTGACAAATAGAATCTGACAACTTGGTCAGCCCGTCGCCACCAGTCCTAACGCTGAGCGCGGAAGGATACTAGGGCCGGGCGCTAAGGTAAAGAGGGGTTATTCCTCGGATTCAGGATTTTGGTCATTCTCGTGCTTGATACGCTCGTAAATTTCCTCACGATGTACGGATACTTCACGGGGCGCATTGACGCCGATACGGACCTGGTTGCCTTTGACTCCGAGCACCGTCACCGTTACTTCGTCACCAATCATGAGCGTTTCACCCACCCGGCGTGTCAGAATTAACATATTTAACTTTCTCCCAAAAATACTTCCACATCCCGACGAGGCGCTCCATGCTAATGATTCTGGGTACGCTCCCTTGTGTTATCGTCAGGTTCAAACTGAACTTTAAATGTAAGTCTCTTGATTATCTGAACTCGCGTCAGCCAGCCGGGGCCTGTTCAAGATTGAAAGCGTCGTGCAAAGCCCGAACTCCCAACTCAAGATACTTTTCATCCACCACCACAGACACCTTGATTTCCGAAGTTGATATCATACGGATATTGATGCCTTCCCGTGCCAGGGTCTCGAACATGGTGCTGGCAATACCCGCGTGCGATCGCATCCCTACGCCTACCAGTGATATTTTGACAATGCCATCATCACCATTCACTTCACGGGCACCCAGATCGCCGGCGGTCTTCTTGAGAACCGCCAGGGCCTTGTCATAATCGTTCCGATGTACCGTAAAAGTAAAGTCAGTGGTCGCATCGGCTGCCACGTTCTGGATAATCATATCCACTTCAATATTTGCCTGACCTATCGGGCCCAGTATGCGGTGGGCCACGCCTGGTTCATCCGGTACACCCAGAATCGTTAATTTAGCCTCGTCCCGGTTAAAGGCAATTCCCGATATAACCGGATTTTCCATATCGTCTTCCTCAAAAGTAATTAACGTGCCTGGGCCTTCTTCAAATGACGACAACACACGTAGTCTGACATTGTATTTACCCGCAAATTCCACAGCACGGATTTGCAATACCTTGGAACCCAGGCTGGCCATTTCCAGCATTTCCTCAAAGGTGATTCGGTCGAGACGCCGTGCGCTTGCCACCACACGTGGGTCAGTGGTGTAGACACCATCAACATCGGTGTAAATCTGACATTCGTCTGCCTTCAGCGCGGCCGCCAATGCTACCGCGGTGGTATCGGAACCGCCCCGTCCCAGCGTGGTGATATTGCCGTGCTCATCCCGCCCTTGAAATCCGGCCACAACCACAATTCGACCCGCTTTGAGATCCTCACGCATGCGTGATTCGTCGATATCCAGGATACGCGCCTTGGTATGCGCACTATCAGTAAGGATATGAACCTGCGCGCCGGTATAGGAGACAGCAGGGTAACCCTTTTTATTGAGTATCATACTCAATAAAGCAATGGTCACCTGTTCACCGGTGGAAACCAGCACATCATACTCGCGTGGGTGGGGGTGATCAGAAACCTGCTGAGCCAGTTCAATCAGCCGGTTGGTCTCACCACTCATAGCAGATACCACGACGACGACATCATGGCCCGCTTCACGCGCGGCGATTAGTTTTTCCGCCACATTCTCGATTTTCTCGACTGTGCCGACGGAGGTACCGCCATATTTTTGAACAATCAGCGCCATAATGATCGAATACGAAAAAGGTGCTAATTAAACACTACTTTAGGGAGCATGGAAAGGCAGCGAGTTGACATGAAACAGTTGAGGCTTGATTCCATTCAGGCGCCCAACTTTTCGCGTACCCAATCGGACACACCGGCAAGCGCAGCTGGAAGTGCCTCAGGCTGATTACCGCCTGCCTGAGCCATATCGGGACGGCCACCCCCTTTACCACCAACCTGCTGTGCCACCACATTGACCAGTTCCCCGGCCTTGATGGCCTTGGTTTGATCCTTGCTGACACCGGCTACCAGGCTCACTTTCTCACCCTGCACCGTGGCCAATACAATGGCGGATGAACCCAGCTTGTTCTTCAATTGATCGAGGGTATCACGTAATCCCTTGGGATCAGCCCCGTCCAGTTGCGCCGCCAGTACCTTGACGCCCTGGATGTCGACGGCCTGGTTCAGCAGATCATCCCCCTGGGAGCTAGCCAGCTTGCCCTTGAGTCGATCCAGCTCCTTTTCCAGGCTGCGGTTGCGGTCTATCACCTGCATCACCCGTTCTGCCACGCCTGCACGATCGGCTTTCAAAAAACCGGCCATGCTTTGCAGTTGATTCTCACCCTGTTGAATCCAGTTCAGGGCTTGCTGGCCGGTCACAGCTTCGATGCGACGTACACCCGCGGCAATACCGGTTTCCGTAATAATTTTGAACAACCCAATATCCCCGGTGCGGGTGACGTGGGTTCCGCCACACAGCTCAATGGAGAATTCACCCATACTGAGAACCCGCACCTGGTCGCCATACTTCTCCCCAAACAAGGCCATCGCACCACTGTTGATAGCATCCTGGTGAGACATAACACGAGTCTCCACCGCCAGGTTATTGCGGATTTGATCATTCACCAGAGTTTCGATTTCAAGCAATTGTTCGAAGCTAATGGCTTCAAAATGGGAAAAATCGAAGCGCAGCCGATCAGCCTCCACCAGTGAGCCCTTTTGGGTCACGTGTTCGCCCAGAACGTGGCGCAGGGCCGCATGCATTAAATGTGTCGCCGAATGGTTCAGCATGATCTCTTGTCGCCGTTCTGCATCCACCAGCGCTTCAACACTGTCGCCGACTTTTATCACACCGTCGGTCACTTCACCCAGGTGGGCAAAAACCTGGCCGCCCTGCTTCTGGGTATCCTGAACGCGAAACCGACCTTGTGTGCCAATCAAACTGCCTGTATCGCCAACCTGGCCGCCCGACTCAGCATAAAAGGGAGTGCGATCCAACACCAGCAGGCCCTTCTGACCCGCCGCCAGTTCCTCCACCGCATTGCTGTTCACATACAGATCGGTAATCACGGCTGGCTCGGTAAGATGCTCATAGCCGGTAAACTCGGTCTCCCCTTCCAGATTCAATCCCTCGCCATAATCGGCCGCGAAGGCATTGGCAGCACGCGCCCGATCACGTTGCGCATCCATTTCCTGATCAAAACCGGCCATGTCCAGGCTGAGTCCTCGCTCGCGGGCGATATCACCGGTCAAATCAGCCGGAAATCCATAAGTGTCATACAGCTTGAATATGGTTGCGCCCGGAATGACCTTGTCTTGTAAATCGGAAATGACCTGCTCCAGGATTTGCATGCCCTGATCCAGGGTTTCAGCAAAACGTTCTTCCTCCTGTCTCAATACCCGTTCAACCATTGACTGCGCCGCTGTCAATTCCGGATAGGCCTCACCCATTTCCTTTACCAGGGGTGTGACCAACTTGTAGAAAAACGGCTTACGCATTCCCAGCTTATGACCATGACGAATGGCGCGACGAATGATTCGCCGCAGTACATAACCACGACCTTCATTGGCCGGTACCACACCATCCACAATCAAAAACGCACAGGAGCGAATATGATCGGCAATCACCTTGAGGGAATTATTATCCTTATCCTTGCAACCGGTTGCCTTGGCTGCCGCCTTGATCAAGTAAACAAACAGGTCAATTTCGTAGTTACTGTGCACACCCTGCATCACCGCGGCGAGACGTTCCAGCCCCATGCCGGTATCAACGGAAGGTTTGGGTAATGGATTCAACTTACCTTGTTTGTCCCGGTCATACTGCATGAACACCAGGTTCCAGATCTCAATGTAACGATCGCCATCTTCATCCGGACTACCCGGCGGACCACCGGCGATGTCAGAACCATGGTCGTAAAAGATCTCGGTACAGGGACCACAGGGACCGGTATCCCCCATGGACCAGAAGTTATCGCTTTCGTACTTCTTGCCGCCGGCCTTATCAGCAATACGTGTAAAGCGCTTTGCATCCACCTTTATTTCATTTAACCAGATGTCCGCCGCATCATCATCTTCCACATAGACCGTCACCCAGAGTTTTTCCGCCGGGATTGCCAGAGTGTCCGTCAAAAACTCCCAGGCAAACTCAATCGCTTCGCGCTTGAAATAATCACCAAAGCTGAAATTACCCAGCATTTCGAAGAAAGTATGATGGCGCGCGGTGTAACCCACATTTTCCAGGTCGTTATGCTTGCCGCCGGCACGCACACAACGCTGTGAACTGGTTGCGCGTTTATAGCTCCGCTTGTCCTTGCCAAGAAAGACTTCCTTGAATTGCACCATGCCCGCATTGGTAAACAACAAAGTCGGATCATTGGCGGGCACCAACGAACTGGACGTCACCACTTCGTGGTCCCGTTGCTTGAAATAGTTCAGAAATGCCGCTCGGAGCTCGGCGCTGGTCATCTTTTTACTCATACTATTAATAATAAAACACTCAACCTGTTCACTCATCATCCCGCATTACCTGGCGGGTCTGCTCGGCACTAAAACCGCGATACTGCAGAAAGCGCGCCTGACGGGCCTTCTCCTTGTAATCTACCGGTAAGGCCGCACCAAACTTTTTACAACGTACCGCCTCGGCTCGTTCCAGCCACATACGATCCCGCTCATCCAGCAAGGCAGCGATAATCTCATCGGTTACACCTCGCTGACGAAGCTCGGCACGGATCTTCAGCGGCCCGGAACCCCGCCCAATACGCGAATGAATGAACGATTCCGTAAACCGTTCATCACTCAACAGACCTTCACGGGAAAGGAGTTGCAGTGCGGGCGTGATCTCGTCGTCTTCAAACCCCCGGAGCAGAAGCTTGTCGCGTAACTCCCGTGTACTGTGCTCACGTCGAGCCAGCAAATTCATCGCGGTCTCCCGCACTGACTGACTCACCATGAACGACCCGCAAAATCAGGCTTCGGCTTCCGCCTCGACCAGCTCTGCAACGGGTGCAACAGCCGCCTGTGGTAATAGCTTGCTCCGAATCTGCCCTTCGATATCGGCGGCGATCTCCGGATTTTCCTTCAGGAAATTGCGCACGTTATCTTTGCCCTGGCCAATACGGTCACCATTGTAGCTGTACCAGGCACCGGCTTTATCGACAATACCTTCACGCACACCCAGATCGATGATTTCACCTTCATGGGAAATGCCTTCGCCATAGAGCAGATCGAATTCCACCTGTTTGAAGGGCGGTGCCACTTTGTTCTTCACCACCTTGACGCGTGTTTCATTGCCAAGAACCTCATCCCCTTTCTTGATGGCACCGATGCGGCGAATATCCAGGCGTACCGAAGAGTAGAATTTCAAGGCGTTACCGCCGGTGGTGGTTTCCGGATTACCAAACATGACGCCGATCTTCATGCGAATCTGGTTAATGAAAATCACCATGGTATTGGAGCGTTTGATATTCCCGGTCAGTTTGCGCAATGCCTGGGACATCAGACGAGCTTGCAAGCCGACGTGATGATCGCCCATGTCTCCTTCGATTTCCGCTTTCGGCGTCAATGCGGCAACGGAGTCCACCACCACGATATCGACCGCGCCGGAACGCACCAGCATATCGGTAATTTCCAGGGCCTGCTCACCGGTATCGGGCTGGGAAACCAGGAGTTCATCCACATTCACACCCAGTTTCTCGGCGTACAGGGGATCCAGGGCATGCTCGGCATCCACAAACGCGGCGGTGCCGCCCGCTTTTTGCGCCTCCGCGATGACCTGTAACGTCAGGGTGGTTTTACCGGATGACTCCGGCCCGTATATCTCAACCACCCGGCCTCGCGGCAAACCGCCCACCCCGAGGGCGATGTCGAGCCCCAGTGATCCGGTTGAGATGGCTTCGACTTCGCGCACTGCGCTGGTGTCACCCATACGCATAACGGAACCCTTACCGAACTGTTTTTCAATCTGACTCAGCGCTGCGCCGAGTGCTTTTTTCTTGGCATCATCCATTTGGTATCAAACCTCGTTTAATTTGATCTGGTCTACCCTCCCTCCCTGGGGCAGACCATTCAGGCTCCACTGCGTGACATTATTTCACAAGAAGGTATCAGGGCCTAGACCGAATATAATTGTCGGGATTGGATTTTATTGCAGTGGCCACCGCTGTAACTCGGTGTAGACCGCCCCCTGCGGCAAAGTCTCAGAGCGAATCAGGGCAAATGCATCAACCGACCACTGCCGCGGCTTCATGGTCACGATGGCTGGCGCCTGCCGTGCATTTCGCAACAGGGTTAAATGCGGGACATAGGCCCGGTTTTCAGGAGCAAGACCACAACTGACGCAAGCTTGTTCAAGTTGTGCCGCCAAGGCGGATAATGTCGGTGGCATCTGGGATGGCATACTCCATGCCACTTTGGGGCGTGGCCAGTAGCCCAAAATATCGAACACCATTTCAAATCGCGGGAGCTTAATACTGTCCGCGGTCTGCTGCAGACAAGTGGCAATGTGATGATCAACCGGGCCAATAAAGCGCAGGGTCAGATGGATTTGTTCAGGCGTAAGCGCCCGACCTCGGCATTCCTGTAAGTCGGTCATGGCCAGGTGATGAAATGCCCGGGCCAATTCGATGGAAGGAGTCAGAGCAAAGAATAAACGCTGTTGTTCAGGCTTTTCCGACACCGCCGAGCATACCCTTCAGCGCAGTCGCAACTGCTTGTCGTCGCACCGCCTCACGATCACCGGTGAACACAGAATGGGTTGACCAGATAATTGGCCCACCGCTTTGCTGCTTCTCGGCCCAACTAAACCACACCAGCCCAACCGGTTTTTCCGCCGTACTACCTCCCGGTCCGGCAATACCGGTAATGGCGAGACTGAAATGTGCCTGGCTATGACGTAACCCACCTTGCACCATCTCCTCGGCAGTCTGCTGGCTCACCGCACCCTGCGTGTCAAGGATTTCAGCGGGGACATCTAACAAGTCCTGTTTGGCCTGGTTGGTATAGGTGACAAAACCGCGATCGAACCAGGCAGAGCTGCCTGGAATATCTGTCAGTACTTTTGCAACCCAGCCACCCGTGCAGGATTCGGTGGTTACCAACATGTGGTGTCGTGCATGCAAAGCATTCCCTAACTCCGTTGCCAGAGATCTGAGCGCAGTATCATCCGGAATGTCCATGCATTGATTTCCTGCAATTGCGGATTATTCATTCATCCAGCATTTCCTGAATCACCGCACCGATTTCAAATCCATCACCACGTCGAGGTTTGGCAACCCGCACAACCCGGACTCGAGCATGCAGGGGGGGAGTACTGTCTACGGGCTGGATTCTGACTTCAAGATGTGATTCCACCGGCAGTTCACGCGCGGAAATAAACATCATACCCCGGCCACTGAGGTTTCTTACCTTACCAAACTCATCTCCACCGTTATCGTCCGGTCGAAAAATAATGGGACAATCGACCTCGACCCGGACAGAATCACGTTTTTCGTCATATTCACGCGGCATTTCGCTCCTCCTGCGCCACCCTGATTTATTTATTACTGGATCGCACCGACTACTTTAGGGGAAGCAGCACAATAGATGCAAGCGTCGACCGATGCACTGCCAGATCAAATCCGATACACTCGCAAGCCATGTCTACCCATGTCTCAAAGCAGAAACATACTCCAATGATGCAGCAGTATCTGCGCATCAAGGCGGAACATCCCGATATTCTGTTGTTTTATCGCATGGGTGATTTTTATGAACTGTTTTATGACGACGCCCATGAAGCCGCCCGGTTGCTGAATATCACCCTGACCGCCCGGGGTCAGTCCGCTGGCGAACCGATTCCGATGGCGGGTGTACCCTACCATGCCGTAGATAGTTACTTGGCCAGGCTGGTCAAGCAGGGACGCCCGGTGGCCATTTGTGAACAAATAGGCGACCCCGCTAAAGCCAAGGGACCGGTAGAGCGGGAAGTTGTCCGCATCGTGACCCCCGGCACGGTAACTGATGAAGCCCTGCTGGAAGAACGGCGTGAAAACCTGCTGGCAGCGATCCATGAGACGCCGGAGGAGTTTGGTCTTGCGGTACTCGATATGGGCAGCGGCCGCTTTACCTTGCTAGAAGTCGATAGCCTCGCCGCCCTGCGTAACGAACTGGATCGGATTAAACCCGCGGAACTGCTGGTCAGTGACTGCTTCACCACGGCAATCCTGGAATTACCTCATGCCTGTTATACCGTCCGTCCCGCCTGGCAGTTTGAAACCAGCTATGCCACGCGCCTGCTGTGCGAACAGTTCAAGACGGATAACCTCGCCGGCTTTGGCTGTGAAACCATGCAACAAGCGGTCAGTGCGGCCGGCGCCCTATTGAACTATGTGCGCGAGACACAACGTAGTGTGCTACCTCACCTGCAAGACTTAAGGGTGGAACTCCCGCATGATTGTGTCCAGCTTGATCCCGCCACCCGCCGCAACCTGGAGCTGGAAACCAGCCTGGCCGGCCACCCGCAGCACACCCTGCTGGCACTGCTGGATCATACGGCCACCCCCATGGGGGGGCGTCTGTTGCGACGCTGGTTACTTCGACCACTGCGACAACAAACTGAACTGGAAAGCCGACTGGAAGCCATTACGGCGCTGCTTGCGAGCCGTCAAACCGAAACACTCCATGAGCTGCTGCGCCAGATCGGTGATATGGAACGCATCCTGACTCGCATCGGCCTGCGCTCGGCCCGCCCCCGGGATCTGACCCAGCTACGCCGGGCACTGGAAACCCTGCCCGAACTGCTTGAACAGATACGGCAACTGGATAGTCAACGGTTACATGAATTGCAGCACAGGATGCCCTTGTTTACAGAACTGACTACGCTACTCCAGCAGGCCATCATCCCCCAGCCACCCCTGTTGATTCGGGATGGTGGCGTTATTGCCGGTGGTTACGATACCGAACTCGATGAGTTACGCAGTCTGCAGGAAAATGCGGGAGCCGTGCTCTCCGAGATGGAAGTGCGCGAACGAGAACAAACGGGTATCGCGACCTTGAAAGTGGGCTACAACCGGGTTCATGGCTATTACATTGAAATCAGCCGGGCCCAGGCCGCCAACGCCCCGGAACATTATCAACGCCGCCAAACCCTTAAAGCGGTGGAACGCTACATCACCCCGGAACTGAAAGAACTGGAAGACCGTGTCCTCAGTGCCAATGAACGGGCATTGGCAAGAGAAAAGGCGCTCTATGAGGCTCTGCTGGAAAAGTTGAATGGACACTTGCCTCCCCTGCAAACCTGTGCAGCAGCCATTGCCGAACTGGATGTCCTCAATACCCTGACAGAAAGGGCGATCAGTCTCGACTGGATAGCACCGGATTTCACTCATCATGCCGGACTGTTAATCGACGCGGGTCGCCATCCGGTGATCGAGCTGGCGCAAACCGAACCCTTTACTCCCAACGACATCAAACTGGGTGCGCAGCAACGCATGTTGATCATCACCGGTCCCAACATGGGGGGCAAATCGACCTATATGCGTCAAACCGCCCTTATTGCCCTGCTGGCCCACATGGGCAGCTTTGTCCCGGCAAAACGTGCCGTGTTTGGTCCACTGGATCGGATCTTTACCCGTATCGGCGCTTCCGATGATCTCGCCTCCGGTCGCTCGACCTTTATGGTTGAAATGACCGAGACCGCCAACATTCTGCACAATGCCACCGAAAACAGCCTGGTGCTCATGGATGAAATCGGGCGTGGCACCAGCACGTTTGACGGCCTGGCACTGGCCTGGGCCTGTGCCCGGCAACTGGCGCAACAAGTGCGCGCTTTTACCCTGTTTGCCACCCACTATTTTGAACTGACCCGTCTGCCGGCAGAACTGGATAGCTGTCGCAATGTTCACCTGGATGCGGTGGAACATGATGACAGTATTGTGTTCATGCACCATGTAAAGCCGGGGCCGGCCAGTCGCAGCTATGGACTCCAGGTCGCGGCCCTGGCGGGTGTACCGCGAGATATGATTGAACTGGCAAAAAGCAAACTGATTCAACTGGAACAGGGTAAAGCCGAAGTCCCTGTCGCAACAGTTGATACGCCCAGCTTGTCGCCTTCAGCCGTGGAAAACTCGCTGGCCGATATTGAACCGGATAATCTGTCACCCAAGGAGGCACTGGAATGCCTATACCAATTGAAAGAATTACTGCGTAAGAAAAATAGCTAACGGGACACAATATTTGCTGGCTTTTGAAGGCATTCTAACCGCGGCTTACTTGTGGCAAACTCGGAATGCGTTTAATCGAGGGAATACTCAATGACCTACGTCGTAACCGATAACTGCATCAAATGTAAATATACCGACTGTGTGGACGTCTGTCCGGTGGACTGTTTCCACGAAGGCCCCAATTTTCTGGTCATCGATCCCGACGAATGCATCGACTGTACCTTGTGTGAACCGGAGTGCCCTGCCGAAGCGATTTTTGCCGAGGATGATGTGCCGGCCGGGATGGAACACTTTACTGAACTGAATGCCGAACTCACGAAAGAATGGCCGGTGATCAGCGAACAAAAAGATCCCCTTCCCGATGCAGAGGAATGGGACGGTGTGAAGGACAAACTCCAATATCTCGAACGCTAGCTCACAGCCAACCATGCGGATGTCCCACCAGGCCATCCAGTTAATTCCCTACGGTCAGGATCCCTTACAGATCCTGGCTAAACGCCTGCTAAGGGATCATCAACACAACCTGCCGAACCTGTCTGATGTCACCGTGATACTGGCGGAACCTCAGGCGGCGCCTTTATTACGAAGCTGGCTGTTAGAGTTCAGTAACGCCGAAGGCGTGCCGGCCCTGCTGGGCCCCCGTATTGTGACCCTGCGCGACTGGATCAGACCCTATTTTTCCACCGATACGCCGGTCTGTGATCCCCACACGCAAGTGTTGATCCTGGTGGAGGCTCTGAGCCAGCACCCGGCATTACTCAAGGCGGCCAATCCGTGGGCGCTCGCCACGGATTTAATCAGCCTGTTCGATGAACTGACCCTTAACCATATTGATCTACCTGCCGACCTGGACGATTTCACTCGTCAATTACAAACGGCCTACGGCCTGCATAACAATGAAATCAGCGCCCTGGGCCAGGAAGCCCGTCTGGTGCATACCCTGTGGCATGCCTGGCATCGTCAGCTACAGGCTGACGGTTTAGCGGATGCCCAGGCAGCCTACCTGCTGGCGCTGACGCAAAGCCTGCAGCTACTCCCCGCTGAACAATCTTTGTACCTGGCTGGTTTTCACAACTTTAACCTCGCTGAACTCAACTGGTTATCCAATCTGATGCACCGTCAACAAGCCTGCCTGTTATTGCATGGCCAGGCCGGGGTAGCACCAGAACGCTATCATCCGGACGCACCTATATCGCGTCTGCTGCAGCATTTCCCCGCTATAAAATCTGAACCCGCCAGCGATGAAGCCTATAGTGCGGCGCTTACCCTGTTGTTCGATGAAACGGCCGGGACCTTGCAGTCACGCTCGCAGACCTTGCAGCAACGATATTCAGAGAGCCCTCTTGCTTCCCGGCTTGAGGTGCTAATGGCCCGGAGTGCCGAGGATGAAGCCAACGCCATTGATATTCAGGTTCGGCAATGGCTGTTGCAGGGTAAACAACGTATTGGCATCGTGACCGAAAATCGTCGCCTGGCACGGCGGGTAAGAGCCTTGCTGGAACGAGCCGATATTACCTTGCAAGATGAGGCCGGCTGGGCGCTATCCACCACCAGTGCCGCCGCCAGCCTGGAACGCTGGCTGGAATGCCTCGAGGAAAACTTTGCCCACCTCCCCTTGCTGGACTTGCTCAAATCACCATTCCTTTTCCCGGATCTCGATCCCGACCAGGTTCGGTTTGCCACCCTGCGACTGGAACAGGACATCATCCTGCACGAAAATATTGCCCGCGGCCTGAACCGTTACCGGCAACATATTCAGGACCGCCGGCAACGCTTGCCTGACTGGATGGCCGATAATGCCAATAGTCTGCTGCATTTGCTTGACCGACTGGAGGCTGCCGCCACTCCATTGACTTCACTTTTGCTGGATCGCCACGCGCCTTCGGTCTGGCTGGAGGCATTACAGTCCAGCCTGCAACAACTCGGCATCACCGATTGCTTTACCGCCGACCCGGCTGGCAGCCGACTGTTACATGCCCTTGAGCAAATGCAGCAGGCAGTCCGCCAGAGCAACATGTCACTAAGCTGGCTGGATCTGCGTACCTGGCTGGGTCGTACTTTGGAGCAGTTTCATTTTCAACCGCCGGGCAGTGGCCAGGGCGTCTATCTGCTGGGGTTGGCTCAGAGTCGATTGCAACGCTTTGATGCGGTGATCATCGGGAGTGCCGAACGGGATCACCTGCCCGGTCATCCTAATCCTTCTCCCTTTTTTAACGAAGCAGTGCGGCGAGAATTGGGACTGCCGGCCGCCACCGAACTGCTAGCAGAACGCTTTCATCATTTTCGGCGCTTGCTGGAAAGCGCGCCCCGGGTGCTGATCACGGCGCGCGCCGAGCAGGACGGGGAATCGATTCCCGCCAGCCCGTGGTTGGAAACTCTGCAGGCCTTCCATCAGCTAGCCTGGAAAGAAGTCTTAGCCGCGCCTGGATTGAAGGCCCTGCTGATGGAGCCTGCCGCGCGAGTGCAACGCGGCGATCGTGCGCCACTACCGACCCTGCAGACCATGCCGAACCCCTCTCTTCCGGCTACATTGCAACCTGTAGCCTTTTCCCCCAGTAGCTATCAACAACTGCTTGATTGCCCCTATCAGTACTACGCCGCGCGTTGCCTGGGACTGTCCCCACCTGAAGAAATTCGTCAGGCCTTATCCAAAGCGGATTACGGCCAACGCATTCACCAGTGCCTGCAGGCTTTTCACAGCCAGGTCGCCGAATTACCGGGGCCCTTTAGCGGCAGACTCACGGCTGCACGTCGCGATGAGGCCGCGAGCCTGATGAACCAGATTGCTGAGGCGGTCTTCAGCCAGGACCTGGCTGATAACTTTGAACATCATGGCTGGTTACAACTGTGGCAACAACAGGTTCCCGCCTATATCGACTGGCAAATAAAACGCGACAGTGAGTGGCGGGTGAAGGAAACGGAAACCTGGCATGAGTTGGCGCTCACTGAACAACTCAAACTATCCGGCCAGCTTGATCGTATCGACAGCGACGAGAACCGGCTTGGAATTCTGGATTACAAGACCGGCCAGATTCCAAAGCAAAACGAAGTGCTCGAGGGTGAAGCAGTACAACTGCCTATCTACGCCTTGCTGGCCACATCAGGGCAACAGCCAGTACGGGAAGTCGCCTACCTGGATTTAAGCAACACGGCGAAAATTGATGCGCCCTATACCCTGGCTGATGACGAACTCACCGCGCTAAGCCAGGCAATTGCAAGCCGCTTAAGCCATATTGTTCAACAAATCGAGCAAGGTAGCGGTTTGCCTGCCTGGGGTAACACGAAAACCTGCCAGTACTGTGACATGAAACTGCTCTGTCGCCGCCAGGCCTGGGATGACTGACGCCGGGCAAAAAAAAGGCGATCATCCTGATCGCCTCGTTGCAAGTTCCCTTTCGGGAGTCCTTCCCAATTGCTGCTTCCAGACACGGAGCCGCTGCTGGGGCCAGCGGCGACTACCGCCTCATTCCCTTTATTCCTCCATGCTCAGGCGTTCCTGCCCGATGCACATCTCCTTGTGCACATTCCCTGTTGCTTCGTATGTCAAAGAGTACCAAGCCATACCCGGAATACAAGTGCGTATTTATAAACTGTGATCCCGCTCGCAATTCCGTGAAGGCTGGCAGGTAAACCCTGACACTGCCGCTGATGAAACAAGCCGGGTTAGAATGAACTTATGTCAAAAACAAATCATCCAAATGACTGAGAAAAGTAGCACAAGCGTCCTCAGTGGCAATGTCACGGTTCAGGCCTCCGCGGGCAGTGGCAAAACCTATCTGCTGGTAAGCCGCATTATGCGACTACTGTTAGAAGGGGCGCGTCCGGAAACGATTTTGGCCATCACTTTTACCCGTAAAGCGGCCGCCGAAATGCAGGAACGCCTGCTGCAACGCGTGTTTGAGCTGGCGGCGAGTGACGCCAAAATGCTCGAACAGAGGCTGCAGGAGCTTGCACTCGATCCACAGCAACCGGCTCTGCTGGATAAGGCTCGTAATCTTTATGAAACCCTGTTGCGTATTCCGCAGCCGGTGCAGACAACCACGTTCCATGCCTTCTGTCAGGATTTACTGCGACGATTCCCCCTTGAGGCGGATGTCCCGCCAGGGTTCGAACTACTGGATCAATCCGGTGCTTTCTATGCTCAAGCCTGGGAGGCATTGATGGTGGAAGCATCAAGCAATCCCAATGATCCGGTCAGCCTTGCGCTATCCGGCTTGTTTACCGAACTCGGTTTATATAACAGCCATAAGGCACTGGATGGGTTCCTTGTACATCGCAGTGACTGGTGGGCCTATACCCTGGAGGAAGCAGAACCGGTAGATATGGCATGCCAGGTTTTGCAGGCACAACTGGATGTGGATTGGGAAGTCGATCCGGTTGCGATATTTTTTGATGACCCCTCAGTCCAACAGACGTTACAAGAATTTGTTGTGTTACTGGATAAACACCCTACTTCTACCAACCAGGCGACAGTGGAAACGATAAATCGGGCACTTGATCCACAATACGAGCAACAAGCCCGCTTCGCTGAAACGTGGAGCGCGTTTTATACCAAAAGCGGCGAGCCCCGTTCGCGTAAACCAAGTAAAACCCTGTCCTCCAAGTTGGGTGAACCAGGTGCAGAACGACTGATTGAGTTGCATAACCAGTTATGCACACGCATTGCCGCTGTGCAACAACAAATAGCGGCGCGCCACACGCTGCATGTCAATTGCAATTGGTACCTGGCCGGCCAGCGTTATCTGGAACATTTTCAGCGCATCAAACAGGAACAACGACTTCTGGATTTCACCGATCTGGAATGGAAAACCTTTCTGCTCCTTAATCATGCCGACAACGCCCTCTGGGTGCAGTACAAACTGGATAGTCGTATTGAGCACTTGTTGATTGACGAGTTTCAGGATACCAATCCCACCCAATGGCATCTGGTCAAACCGCTGCTGGAAGAAATGGTAAGCCATACTGAGGCATCAACTCGCAGTGTCTTTCTGGTCGGCGATGCCAAACAATCCATTTACCGATTTCGTCGCGCTGAACCCCGTCTGTTTGATAACGCCAGTCACTGGTTAGAGACACAGTTGGGCGCAATCTCTCATCCCCTGAATAAATCGTGGCGCTCCGCACCGGCAATCATCCACTTTGTTAACCAAATCTTCAGTCAGGGGGAATTAAATTCGCGTCTTAGCCACTTCGACTCTCACAGTGTGCATTATCAACAGCGCTGGGGACAAGTCACCCTGCTGCCGCTGGCACGTGAGCCGGAATGGGAAGAACCCGGCCTGAGTGGTTTGCGCAATCCGCTGGAGATGCAACGTCCCGAAGCAAGAAGCCAACGCTATCAGCTCGAGGCTGAAGCCATTGCCGCCACCATTCAGGAATTGATTAACAATGCCACGCCAATCGGGGATGCAAATGCAGCTCGGCCGTTACGTTACGCCGACATCCTGATTCTGTTGCGTAGCCGAACCCACATCGGCGCTTATGAGAAAGCCTTACGTGAAGCAAATATTCCCTATCTTGGTGCAGAACGTGGCACCCTGCTGGACAGTATTGAAGTTAATGACATGATCAATCTGTTGCAATGGTTGAATATGCCACATGACAACCTGGCACTTGCCGGTGTGTTGCGGTCCCCCTTATTTGCTGTTGATGATAATGACCTTGTGCGCTTGAGCCAGTCCGGTCGAGGCGCCTGGTGGGATCGGCTTGAAACATTAGGGGTTGAGATCGAAGCCGATGCGCCTTTATCCCGGGCGCACCGTCTACTGACTCAATGGCGTGCGTTGGCTGGCCACATCCCGGTCCACGATTTGCTGGATCGCATTTACAGTGAAGGTCAGGTGCTGGCGCGATTCGGTGCCGCTTTCCCCTCCCATTTGCAAGCACGCGTCAACGCGAACCTTACCCGTCTGCTGGAACTGGCGCTGGAGATGGACAGTGGCCGTTATCCGAGTCTAATGCGGTTCATTGATTGGCTGAATGAACTTCGTCAACAGCAACATGATGCCCCTGACGAGCCCGTTAGCAGCGGCGAAATGGATCGTGTCCGACTCATGACCATCCATGCCGCCAAGGGTCTTGAAGCCGCCGTGGTCTTTCTGGTTGATGCCGCCCGCACTCCTCCGGCACGTAATGCCTATAGCGTTCTGTGTGACTGGCCGGTAGAGCAGTCACGTCCCACTTGTCTATTGCTTAATCCCGTGCAACAACAACGCGATATGCTGAGTGACGAGTTATTACAACAACAGCAGCAGGATGAACTGCGTGAAGAGACCAATCTGCTCTATGTGGCACTGACCCGCAGTTGTCAGTTGTTGTATATCTCCGGTTGTCTGCCGCAGAAGGGTAAACAACTGAGTTGGTATGGCGACATAGCCAGCCAATACGAGCTTGATCCCCTTTCACTTAATGCACCCCATGTGCTGGAGACATCAAATTCACCTCCGACGACTCTTCCTCCACAGCCGCTGAAGCAAACCCAAGAGGTCATTGTTGACCCACAACTCTCTCAAGCTTTACGACTTGCACCGATCTATCGTGAAATCGCCCCCAGCCGACAACTGGCTGTCCAGCAAGCCACAGGCGCGGTAGGTGATGAGGATGGCCGCCTGCATGGTGTCCTTATCCATCGCATGCTGGAACTGTTGAGCAGTGAGGAAAAGCTGGACCCGCAGGCTATCAGCGGACAACTGGATCTGCAGATTGAAGCGGCAGAAGTTGAAAACTGCTGGCATGAAGCACAGCAGATCCGGCAACACCCGGCGATGCAAGCCTTCTTCGACCCGACCAATTTCATACAGGCGTTCAATGAGGTCCCTATCCTGTTTCGACAAGAAGGCACCACAGTGCATGGCGTAATCGATCGCTTGCTACTGACTGAGACAGAGGTACTGGTAATTGACTACAAAACCCACCGATCCGCCAGGCTGGATAACCTGACACAATTGGCTGAACCCTACTTTGAGCAACTGGACTATTATCGCCGAGGCGTACAACAACTCTGGCCGTCGCTACCAGTACGTGCCCTCCTGCTGTTTACCGCCTGTGCAGGCATTGTCGAGCTACCGGTAGAATTCCCGGATTGAACTCGCAGCAGGCAGGCCATATTGAAAGTGAATACACGCAGCCAGCAATCTGAATGAAGAGGACCTTATGAATCAGGCTATCAGTTTTGAAGTGACTGAACAGAATTTTGCAGCTCAGGTTATTGAGGCATCACACCAGCAACCTGTGCTGGTCGATTTTTGGGCCACCTGGTGCGGTCCCTGCCAATCCCTGATGCCCATCCTGGAACAGTTGGCACAGAACTACCAGGGCAAGTTTCTGCTTGCCAAGGTAGAGATTGATTCACAACAAGGGCTGGCAAGCCAGTTTGGAGTGCGAAGTGTCCCCTCGGTCAAGCTCCTCAAGAATGGCCAAATCGTCGATGAATTTACCGGTGCCTTACCCGAAAGTCAGATTCGTGCCTTTCTTGACAAACATATCGAAAATGAATCCGATCAACTTATGCAGCAGGCACTCATGCTGTACCAACAAGGAGACAGCGAGGCAGCCTTGTCACAAATGGGTCAGATCCTGCAGGCGCATCCGGATAATCTAAATAACAAGTTAATTTATACCAATATCCTGTTACGTGAACAGCATGTTGATGAAGCAAAAAAATGGTTGGAAAGTTTGTCTGCGGAAGCAAGCGATAATCCGCAAGTCCAGGCCATGCAGGCACAATTGGAATTCATTCACATCGTGGACAATGCACCGGATATGGCAAGCTTGCAGCAGCAGGTTGCTGATGATCCTGACAATAGTGAGGCGCGTTACCAGTTAAGCGCACATGCTATTTTGCAGGGACAGTTCGACATCGCGTTCGAGCAATTACTCGAAGTGGTTAAAAGGAATCGGCAGTTCCAGGATGATGCCGGGCGTAAGGCACTGTTAAAATTATTTGACCTTCTGGGTGACAAGCATGAACTGGTAAGTAGTTATCGTCGCAAACTGGCGCTGGCACTGAATTAAGACTGCAGTAACAACAAAGCCCCTCACGGGGGCTTTGTCTTTTAGAAATTATTTGCAAGCAAAACTTTATTGCATCGCATGTCTATCCAGCATCGTCTTTAACCGTTCTGCCGGCACGTAACCCGGGAAAATCTGGCCCTGCGCCGTTACGATGGCGGGAGTCCCGCGAATCCCAAGACTTTGTGCCAGTGCAGATTGTTGCGCCACAGGATTGTCGCAATCTTTCGCTTTCACCTCCTGACCCTGTTTGGCGCGTGTCATGGCTTCCAACTTGTCTTTGGAACACCACACCGATACGGCTTTTTGATAGGAACCTGAACCAACGCCGGCACGAGGGTAAGCCATGTAGCGTACCTGGATACCGGCTTTATTGTACTTGGCCATCTCATTATGCAGCTTGCGACAATAGCCACAGTCGATATCGGTAAACACCGTCACGGTATGCTTCGGCTTTTTCGGACCGTAGACGATCATCGTCTCCTCGCCCTGGGCATTAACGGCCGCAATACGCATCTTATCCCGTAACGCAGTAGACACATTAACTCCCGACTGTAGATCAATCACATCACCATCAACCGCATAACGGCCATCCGCGCTGATATAAAACATCTGAGGCGGAACCATAACCTGGTACAGCCCGGGCAAGGGGGAAGGCTGAATCGCCTCAAGCGGAATATTCGGAATCATCTTTTGTACCGCCGCATGGGCTTGCTTGATGTCAGCATCGACATCGGCCATAGCCGGTGTATTCAGGAAAACTAACGCGCTAGCCGTAACCAGCAGTTTGATAAGGAAATTCATGGGGAAACCAGACCTCAATGACAGTAGCGGAATATGGAGCTTTTGATGGCGGAATTATATCCCATCCGACCTTGCTAGGTGTGACAACATCCCACACTTTGGGTTCAACCCCGGGGATGATGTCGTGCATGCAGGTCCTTGAGACGGGCCCGGGCCACATGGGTGTAGATCTGGGTGGTTGACAGATCACTGTGACCAAGCAGCATTTGTACCACCCGCAGGTCAGCGCCATGATTCAGCAGATGCGTCGCAAAAGCATGCCTAAGGGTGTGGGGCGAAAGTGCCCTCTCGATACCCGCGCTTTGGGCATGTCGTTTAATCATGTACCAAAATGCCTGGCGGGTCATTGCTTCACGGCGTTGAGTCACAAACAGGGCATCACAAGTCTGACCATTCAGCAGCGCAATACGCACATCCTGTATATAGCGCTGCAGCCAGCTCAAGGCTTCGTCCCCCAGGGGAACCAGCCGCTCCTTGTTACCCTTGCCGGTAACTCGAATCACCCCCTGCTGCAGATTAAGCTGCATCACCTTGAGACTAACCAGCTCCGAAACCCGCAGCCCACTGGCATAGAGGACTTCCAGCATGGTCCGATCCCGCATTCCCAAAGGCATCTGGGTGTCCGGTGCGGCCAGCAGTGCTTCGACCTCGAGTTCGGTCAGGGTCTTGGGCAACGGTCGTCCCAGTTTGGGGGCCTCGATCAGCGCAGTAGGGTCCTCACTGATCCGGTTTTCTCGCCGTAACCAGGCATAGAAACGTCGCAGGGTCGAGAGCAGGCGAGCGGTACTTCGTGGACTGGCCTTGGCCGCGACACGCTGGGCCAAATAAGTCTGCACATCATTTCGCCCAACCGCCGTTAAGTCTGACTGCTGCTGAGTAGCAAGCCAGCGGGCATAACCATTGAGGTCATTCCGATAGGCAGCCAGGGTATTTTCACTCAGACCCCGCTCCATCCAGATGGCATCAAGAAACTGTTCAATCAAGGGGCTACTCGGCAGATTCATCATATTTTATGGTATTGCTAAACAGGGGCACCTTCATGTTCCAGTAACCAACGCTTCATTGCCAACCGCTTGCCCTGGGTCTCTCCACCAAAACCGCCGAGTCCCGTGGCGGCCACAACCCGATGGCAGGGAACTAACAGAGGAACCGGATTCTGCCGACAGGCATTGCCCACGGCACGTGGACTGGATTTGAGCTGTGTGGCCAATTGCCCATAGGTACGGGTCTGGCCGGGCGGGATTTGTTGCAACGCCCGCCAAACTCGTTGTTGATACGTCGTACCCCGATTATCCATGGTCACATCAAAGCGGGTGTGGGGCTCCTCCGCAAAGTAACGTTTCAGTTGTATACCCAACTGCTTTAGTAACCCTGTGTAGTGAGGATCATAGTGAACACCGGTGGCCTGAGGCTCAAACAGACCCAGTTCCACCCCGGTAATACATTCATTTTCCAACGTGACTTCAATCTCGCCGATAGGCGTCTGATAGTATGCTTTTGTCATCAGTCACCCTTCTCTGTTCGTAGATTTAATCAATCCAGAGTAGCACTTCCCAACAACTTGTCATATCAATCGAACTTATACTGCAGATGGATTAGCCCAACCTGGCATTTAATCCACAAAAAAGCGATCTGGGGCCGCTTTGTTAATTACTGAGTTAACCAGAGTTTCTGTAGCTGGCGATTGAGCACCGCGCGTCGTCCCGGGTCCGTGGTCGTTTTCAACAACTGTTGAAACAGAACGCGAGCGTCTCGTACCATCCCTGCATGGGCCAGGGCATCGGCAGCCTGGTAGCGGGCCGTCTGGCCCCATGGGTCCCCTGCTTTCGGATCCAACAACATGGCGGACTTAAGATAAAGACGTGCTGCTTCAGCGTATGCCTCGCTTGCCTTGCGCGACTCAGCCATCCAGTAATACAACTCACGCTGTAATTTAGGATCTTTCGTACGTTGCATCACCTTAACAAACAAATCATACGCGGCATCATGCGCCTTGACCGTTTGCAGATCGAAGACCACCTGCAACAGCCGATCAAGCTGTTCCTGGCTCAGTTTCGGATTTGTAGCGAGAATCGTGTTTAAGGATTCAGCCCCCGCCTTGGTATTGCCGCCCATGATTAAAATTCGCGCTCGTCGCAATTCCCAAAAATATTTATCCGTCCCATCCGGTGGAACCTGAATCGTTGCCATCAGGGCAGAAGCCAGTTTGATATCCGAATCTGCAAGGGCCACATCCACCATGACATGCCTTGCCACGAGGGGAACCATTTCATAATCGGCATATTGTCGAGTATCCAGAAACAACGCACGTAACAGGTTGCCCCCTTGCTTACGTTTGCTCAACCTCGCGACGAACTTCTGTGCCGCCAGGTTGCGGCTCGCTTCAGTCTCACCTTGCAGCATGAGTAAGGCATAGATGGAACGCGACCTCACGGGCTGTTTCTTGGCTGCCTTGGCAGCCGCATCAAACCATTGTTTGTCCTGGCCGATCAGGAATTGTGCCTTGTTGCCGACATGGGTGGCAAAATCGATATAGGCATTCCAGAGGGAATCGGGGGTGAAATCGAACAAGCCCTCCGGCAACGGCATATCACGATTAGCCGCAATGACATGTTCCAGCGCATTGGCCGTCGAAGCGCGGTCACCACTGCGCATTGCCGCCTCGGCAACCACCGCCCAAAGCCGCAACCGCAGCGCCGGATCCACCCAGTCACCGCGCATCTGGCGTAACGCAGCCTGCAGTACCTTGCGCGGCGGTCGACTGTCACTGCGTAGTTGCGCCAATAAAAACAGGGCAGCAGCATGAGGTTCCTTGATGTCGCCAGCAAGTAAATCAACAACCTCTTCCGCCCGGTTTGCACTCAACAGGATATGTGCCCGGGTTATTCTGCTCTGTAAATCCTGATCACCATAGTCCTGGAAATACCGTACTGCCGCCAGGTGGGCATCCTCAACCAGGCCGTCCACCATATAGCTGTGCATTACCATACGACGCCAACGTGTCAGCCACTGCTGTGATTCAGGATCACTTAAGGGTATGTTCCAGATCTGTTCCTGCAGTAACAACTGGGCTAATTTACCTTTACTTAGTTTGATAAAGCCATCAGCACGTTGAGTAATCGCCCAACGTGTAAAGTCTGCGGGTAAATTCGGTGGTAGGGTTTCCAGGCGATTAACTAATGACGGCCAGTCGGCGCTTTGCTGGTAGATGCGAATCCGTTCCCGTTCCCAGGCCATCCAGCCTTCAGGATCCGTTCTTGCCCCCGGTTGCTTGGTATCAAGCGTGTGTTGGGCAAGCAGGGCGGCACCGCTGTTGGCCAGAGCGCGCACCTCGGCAAAGTCATTCTCATCAATCGCCCGAACAGGCAGCGCCAGCAACATACCCAGGAGTATGAGTGGCAAAACAAAACAGGATTTTATTTTCAAGTTCTGCATAGAAAAAACGGGTAACACCTGCAAGGATGTTACCCGTTTTAGTGAATGTCATCCATTGATAGACAACGGGCAATCCCTACCGCCCGCAAAGTTGACCTTACCTGGCCAGTTTTTCCTTGATACGTGCCGCCTTACCAGTACGTTCACGCAGATAGTACAGTTTGGCTCGACGCACATCGCCTCGGCGCTTGACCTTGATGTCAGCAACACTGGGGCTGTGGGTCTGGAACACACGTTCAACACCTTCACCGTGGGAAATCTTGCGCACGGTGAACGCGGAATTGATGCCACGATTACGCTTGGCGATGACCACACCTTCAAAGGCCTGCAGACGTTCGCGACTACCTTCCTTAACCTTAACCTGTACAACGACGGTATCACCCGGAGCGAAGTCCGGTATGTCCTTCAATTGTTCCGCTTCCAATTCACTAATAATGTTACTCATGGTTTGCTCCCAAGCTAATGCTCGCTTTAATCTCTACTTACTCAACCTCGTGCTCGCGAATAAATTCCGCCAGCAAGGCCTCTTGTTCCGAATTCAAGTCCAGTCCTTGGAGAAGGTCCGGACGTCTCAACCAGGTACGACCCAGCGCCTGTTTGTAGCGCCACAGTGCAATTGCCTGGTGGTCACCACTTAACAGTACGTCCGGAACCGAAATACCATCAATCTCTTCCGGCCGGGTAAACTGTGGGTGATCCAGCAGCCCCTGCACAAAGGAATCCTGCACCGCGGACTCTTCATGCCCTAATGCATCGGGCAACAGACGAGTAATCCCGTCAATCATCACCATTGCCGCCAGTTCACCGCCACTCAGGACATAATCGCCAATGGACCATTCTTCATCGACTTCAGTCGCAATGACCCGCTCGTCCACACCTTCATAGCGACCACAAACCAGTACCAGATCGGACTGCTTCGCCAGTTCCGCCAAACCATGTTGGTCCAGTTTGCGGCCCTGGGGTGACAAATAAATCACTCGGGTTTTGCCATCAGCCATCGCCCGCGCTTCACGGATCGCATCCCGTAAGGGCTGCACCATCATCACCATGCCGGGACCACCGCCGTAAGGTCGGTCATCAACCGTTTGATGTCGATCCGGGGCATAGTCACGCGGGTTCCAGGTCGTCATCTCCAGAATACCGCGGTTGACCGCCCGTCCAGTGATGCCGTAGTCGGTCAACACTTGAAACATTTGCGGAAACAGAGTGACAACATTAATCCGCATCTTGTTTCGTTCCACCCGATCCTAAAACTCAGGGTCCCAGTCCACAGTAAGTTGACCGTTTTCGAGATCAACCTCCCGGATGACTTGCTGCCAGATGAAGGGAATCAAACGTTCCCGTCCTTGCTCACCGGCTTCCCTGACCACCAGCACGTCATTCGCACCGGTTTCCATCAAATTCACAATTCGACCCAGTTCCAAACCCTGGGTGGTAATCACCTTCAGGCCACGCAGGTCACTCCAGTAATATTCGTCCTCAGGCGCCGCCGGTAACTGATCGCGATGAATGGCAATCGTACTGCCAATCAATTCAGCGGCCGCATCCCGATCAGGGCAGTTTGCCAATTGGGCAACGATACCCTTGCCATGCGGTCTGCCTGCAATTACTTCATATGTTTGCCACCCATCCTGCCGTCGCAGGTACCAGGGTGAGTAGTTAAGAATATTGTCTCGCGGTTCCGTATCCGAGTGGACCTTGACCCAGCCTTTCACTCCGAATAATCCGGACACCCGTCCCAGCAAAATCATGCCGGGGTCTTCTGTTGCCGTCATGACTCGCCGCTCAACGCCGATTCCGTCGGGACCAGCGTATTCAATATCAGGCTGCCGCGTTATCCTTCAGCAGCTTACCGACGCGTTCTGAAGTCTTGGCACCCTGACCCAACCAGTGGTCGACACGGCCGGTATCAATGTTCAAACGGACTTCATTGCCTTGCGCGCCCGGGTTGAAGAAACCGACACGCTCAATGTAACGACCGTCACGACGGCTGCGGCTGTCAGTGACCACAATGTGGTAGAAAGGGCGCTTCTTGGCGCCACCACGGGCTAAACGAATGGTTACCATCGCGATTATAAATCCTCGTTAAAACCAATAAATTCAGGCCGTCACAGCGCAAGTCCGGACAGCCTCACTAAAGAGGGCGCATTGTACTGAAAATAGCGGAAAAGTGAAGGGCTTAGGGAGGATTTCGGTCCAATAAATATGAATTTGGCCTTACATCATGCCCGGAGGTAGCTGGCCCTTCATATTGCGCATCATCTTGCCCATGCCCCCCTTGCCCATCTTCTTCATCATTTTCTGCATCTGGGTGAATTGCTTGAGCAGACGATTGACGTCCTGGACCTGGGTACCGGATCCAGCCGCGATACGGCGCTTGCGGGAGCCCTTGATGATATCCGGGAAGCGGCGCTCCTTCTGGGTCATGGAGTTAATAATGGCCTCCATACGCGCCAGTTGCCGGTCATCCACCTGGTTCATGGCCCCTTTGGGCATATTTGGCATGCCGGGCAACTTGTCGAGCATACTGGTTAGTCCGCCCATTTTCTTAAGTTGCTGGAATTGCTCGCGAAAATCTTCCAGATCAAAACCCTTGCCCTTCTTGATCTTGGTGGCCAGCTTTTGAGCCTTGTCATGGTCGATAGTACGGTGCGCTTCTTCGACCAGGCTAACCACGTCGCCCATACCCAGGATGCGGGACGCCACCCGATCCGGATGAAACGGCTCCAGGGCTGTGGATTTCTCACCCACGCCGAGAAACTTGATGGGCTTGCCGGTGATCTGCCGAATGGATAAGGCGGCACCACCACGGGCATCACCATCGGTTTTGGTCAGAATCACGCCACTCAGGGGCAGAGCATCATTGAAGGCTTTGGCGGTGTTGGCGGCATCCTGGCCGGTCATACTATCGACCACGAACAGGGTCTCCACCGGGATAACCGCCGCATGCAGATGCTGAATTTCGGCCATCATTTCATCATCGATATGTAAGCGACCGGCCGTATCGACAATCAGCACATCCATATGCATCACCCTGGCTTCGTGCAGGGCATCACTGGCAATCTTCACGGGATCCTGCTCCGCACTGCTGGGGAAAAATTCCGCTCCCACTTCAGCCGCCAGTGTCTTTAACTGCTCAATCGCCGCCGGTCGGTAAACGTCCGCACTCACCACCATGACGGTCTTTTTCTGGGTTTCTTTCAGCCAACGTGCCAATTTGCCAACCGTGGTGGTTTTACCTGAGCCCTGCAGGCCGGCCATCAGGATGACCACCGGTGGCACAGCCTTGAGATCAAGGCTGTCGTTGGCTTCTCCCATGAGGTGAACCAGTTCGTCATTCACGATCTTGACGAAAACCTGGCCAGGGGTAAGGCTCCTGGTTACCTCTTCACCCGTCGCTCGTTCCCGCACATGTTCCGTAAACGCCTTCACTACCGGCAGTGCGACATCTGCCTCAAGCAGGGCCATGCGCACTTCACGCAAAGTGTCCTTGATATTGTCTTCGCTCAGGCGCCCGACACCGCGCAGATTACGCACTGTCTTGCCCAGACGTTCACTCAGACCGTCAAACATGGTTCCTCACAAGAGAATTAAATGTAGGTCAACCCGTGCTTACGGGCAGAAGGCAGGTATTATAACGTGAACTTGGCACCGGTGCTGAGCTGGTGGACAGTGTGGCTGGTGATGGCTTCCTGGCATTCACGGAATATTTCGTCCTCATCTCCCGGCTTATTGTGACTGATGTAGACGTCGGGCTGGTGTCGCAATTTGACAATATCTTCTGCCAGTAATTGCGGACAATAGTGACCGGCACGACGACACAGGTCAATATCGTGGTTTGGAAAAGCGGCTTCCACAATCAATACATCCAGTTGATCATACTTGTTCAATACCTGCCAGAAGGAGTCATTGGTGCTGGTATCCCCACTGAAAGCAAACACCTTGTTGGCTGTTTCCACCCGATACCCCACAGCAGGCACGACATGATTCACCGGGATCATTTCAATTCGTAAACCGGCTTCTTCGACAATCTGCCCTGGCTCCATGACCTGGTAACGCATTACCGGGTTGGCATGGTTTGGCAGCGTGGCAAAATCCGGCCAGATAATATTGTTAAAGATATGGTTGCGAAGCGCTTGCAGGGTTGCATCCTGCCCATGGATCACGATGGGTTCCTCGATGTGATCAAAGATGCTGTCCAGCAGGAACGGAATACTGGAAATATGATCAAGATGAGAGTGGGTCAGAAAGATATGGCGGATCTGCTGCATTTCCGTCAGGCTCAGATCACCCAGACCGGTGCCAGCATCAATCAGGACCTGGTGATTAAACCGCAGGGTGGTTGTCCTCAGGTTCTCACCCACACCGCCACTACATCCTAATACCGTCAGTTCCATTTCTATTTCGATTGCCTCTCAATGCCGGCCGACATCAGTCTGACGGATAGCAAGTTCTACTCGGTTACGTCCCACGCCCTATCGCAGATCCTGTTTATGATATTATTTTAGCTTAAGCCAGTGCGTCACCTGCACTTTTTTCATGGATGGATATCTGCGGGTTATAAAGATCATGCCACTTGCCAGCAAAACAAAATGTTATAGTGGTCACAAGTCATAACCTCGCGGTTCGTTTAGGATTGGCGCCGTTTGCTCACCCGTTACCGGCCAGATTTAATTGCGCATGGACTCAGCATTTTCACTTTCTATCAGTCTAGCGGTTATGTCATTATCTTGTTAAAGGGACAATAACCGCATTGAGATTATGATCATCACTGGCATCCTATCCATTGTTCTGTATCTGACCAGCGGGGCTCTGCTGCTGTTAAAGCTCAACGGTCACGCATCGGTCGCGGGTCTGCCCCGTTCCCGCTTGTTGATACCGGCTGTCATCGCAATGCTGCTACATGGTTGGCTGGTCTACCAGGGCCTGCTGACCCCACAGGGCCTGGATGTGGGGTTTTTTGCTGTTCTGTCTTTGGTCGGCTGGTTGGTCTCCCTCTTGCTGCTTTCCGCCACATTTACGCAACCTATTGAAAGTTTGGGTATTTTTGTCTTTCCAGCCGCAGCATTGATGCTGGGTCTTCGTCTCCTCTACCCAGAAGGTTATTACCTTTCTCAAAACCTGGGATCAGGTCTGGAGTTTCATATCCTGATGTCTATCCTGGCCTATAGCCTGCTGAGTATCGCCGCGGTGCAGGCAATCTTGTTGTACATTCAGGATACCCACCTGCATAACAAGCATCCCGGTGGCTTTATTCGCGCTTTGCCACCACTGGAGACCATGGAAACCCTGTTGTTCCAGATAATCGGGCTCGGCTTCATTGTGCTGAGCATTTCCCTCTTTAGCGGCGTGCCTTATATCGAGAATATTCTTGACCAGCGCCTGGTACACAAAACCGTCTTGTCCGTTACGGCCTGGTTTGTTTTTGGCATTTTGCTGTTTGGTCGCTGGCGTTTTGGCTGGCGTGGCCGTACTGCAATTCGCTGGACCATCAGTGGCTTTATCCTGCTCATGCTGGCCTACTTTGGTAGTAAGTTCGTTATTCAATTGATTTTGCAGCGCTAATATCACTTAAGCTGTCGTCACGAATACTTGACAGTCCGGGCACTGATGGGTCGTAATACTGTTCCTGTAATTACTTGAGGCAATCCTTCTCTTGGACGAGATACCCCTGAGTGTGCTGATCGGCACACTTATTTTTCTCATCTTCGTTTCCGGTTTTTTCTCTGGGTCCGAAACGGGGCTAATGAGCCTCAACCGTTATCGGTTACGACATCTGGCGGACAAGAAACACAAAGGTGCACTTCGCGCCCAGCGCCTGCTGGACCAACCCGAAAAACTGATCGGCCTGATTCTGCTGGGTAACAATTTCGTCAACATTCTGGCTTCCGCGATTGCCACGATAATTGGCTTGCGCTTGCTGGGTGAAGCCGGTATTGCCGTGGCAACCGGCATCCTGACATTCGTAATCCTGATATTTGCGGAAGTCACGCCCAAAACCATTGCCGCCCTGCATCCGGAAAGATTTGCCCTGCCCTCTTCCCTGATCCTGTCGCCTCTATTGAAGTTGCTTTATCCCGTGGTGTGGATCATCAACCAACTCACCGCCGGTATCTTCAAACTGTTGGGTGTCAGATCCAAGGAAGGCACGAACCTGAAGCTCAGCAGTGAGGAACTGCGGGTCGTGGTAAATGAGGCCAGCAGCATGATCCCCCGGCGTCACCAGAAAATGCTGTTGAGTATCCTGGATCTGGAAAAGGCGACGATCGAGGACATCATGATTCCACGCAATGAAATTGTAGGTATTGATATTAACGATGACTGGGAGGACATCGTTACCCAAGTCACCGAAAGCCAACATACCCGCCTGCCGGTGTATGAAGATGATATTGACCATGTTATCGGCCTGGTACACCTGCGCCGCACCATTCGCTTGTTTCAACAACAAGAATTCAGCAAGGATGACTTTCGTAATTTGATCCGGGATGTTTATTTCGTCCCCGAAGGGGTACCGCTCAATACACAACTCATAAATTTCCAGAAAGAACGTCGCCGCATCGGCCTGGTAGTGAACGAATATGGGGAAATTCAGGGTTTGATTACATTAGAAGACATTCTGGAAGAAATCATCGGCGAATTTACTACCGATCCGGCGGCCAGCAGCAAGGATATCCATTTGCAGGAGGACGGAACCTACCTGGTCGATGGAAGCGCCAATGTACGTGAACTCAACAAGCTCCTGCACTGGACCCTCCCTACCGCAGGCCCGAAAACCCTCAACGGTCTGGTTATCGAATACCTGGAGCATATTCCCGATCCGGGCACCAGCATGCTCCTGGGTGGCTATCCCGTTGAAATCGTGCAAACCAGCCAGAATACGGTGAAAACTGTCCGCATCGATCCTCGCCTGAAAAAATCCAGCCCACCCAAGCAGGTCGACGCATAGTTCTCCCCCCTCAGCTCCCTTTCGCCATGGCCAGACGGAGTTGTACAGGCGCATTAATAGCAAGCTATAATGCTCAGATAAATATAGAGTTTTTGAGGTTTCAACTTGTCTAAACTGACCTTGTCATTTAAAGGGACCGTGCTAAGGGTGTTCCCTGTACTCAAGGGCAGTATGCATATCGGCAACGAACCTAAATGCACCCTGCACATTGATAGCCTTGCCATCCAGCCTAAACATGCGCGCATTGATACCCAGGGTGATACTTCCGTGCTGGTCGATCTGGACACCCAGGCAGGAACCTTTATCAATAATGTACGCATCAGCAAACAAATGCTGAAAGACGGTGATGTCATTCGGGTGGGAAAGCATTTGCTTACCTACCAGTATGAATCTGCACCACAACAAACTGAAGAGCTCAGTTTCGAGCTTGATGCTGCACCACAGGAAGTGGTAAGCGAAACCAAACCGGAGACAACAGAGCCAGATCAGAGTGTCGCAACTCCGATAGTAAACGCGGATGAAGGTAAACGACTCGCCTGGTTGCAAATCATGAACGGTCAAAACCTGGGAAAAACAATAAGTCTCAATCGTGCTATGACCAATCTGGGTAAACCCGGTGTCGCCACCGCGGTAATTACCCGCCGCAATGACGGCTATTTCCTGTCACACCTGGAAGGGGACACCCCCCCTCTCGTCAATAATAAACCGATCGGTGCTCAAAGTTACAAGTTCACCGATGGCGATACCGTCCAGATCGGAAATATCAAAATGCAGTTCTTCCTCGACTAAACCAACATGTCGAATTTCAAGGAACAGCGCCACTTCAGCCGAATTCCTTTCGATGCAGAAGTACGTATTTCCGATCCACAGGACGGCTCTACCCAGGTTGCCCAACTTCTGGATATCAGTCTGAAAGGGGCTCTGACGACCCAACCGAAAACCTCTACTGCTGAAGTCAGTAAGATCTACCAGTTGGAGTTGTCACTTACTGCTGCTGGCAGCGACATTAAACTTCAAATGGAAGCTTCGGTCGTGCATATGGAAGATGGCCGGATTGGCTTTCAGTATCAGAATATGGATCTCGACACGGCAACCCATCTGCATCGCCTGGTCGAGTTAAACCTGGGTGATGAGAAATTGATGGAACGGGAGCTGGCGGAACTGGCAAAGTTTAACGATTAGCCAAAACGGCAAACTACCAGCTTAGTGACAGGGCTTCGTCCAGCCGGGTTACCGCAATCACTTCCAACCCCTTGATCTCCTTGCGAGGTGCATTGGCTTTGGAAACCAGGGCGCGTTTGAAGCCGTGTTTGGCCGCCTCCATGAGTCGTTCCTGCCCGTTGGGTACGGGGCGGATTTCACCGGCCAGACCCACTTCCCCAAACGCCACCAGGTCCTGCGGCAAGGTTCGACTCCGTAGACTGGACATTAACGCCAGCACCACGGCGAGATCCGCACCGGTCTCAGTCACCCGAACCCCGCCCACCACATTCGCGAACACATCCTGATCATAGGTTACAACGCCCCCATGCCGATGCAACACCGCCAACAACATGGCCAGTCGGTTGCTATCCAGGCCGGTGGTAACCCGACGGGGGTTACTTAAATGGCTCTCATCAACCAGTGCCTGAACTTCAACCAACAGGGGACGACTACCTTCCAGCGTCACCATCACGACGCTGCCCGGCACGGGATCAGCATGGCGTGACAGGAAAATGGCCGAGGGATTACTGACCTCTCGCAAGCCCGTGTCGGTCATGGCAAACACACCCAGTTCATTCACCGCACCAAAACGGTTCTTGAAAGCACGAACCAGTCGATACCGACTGCCACTATCACCTTCGAAATACAGCACCGTATCCACCATATGCTCCAGTACACGGGGGCCAGCCAGTGTCCCTTCCTTGGTGACATGCCCGACCAAAAACAACGCGGTGTGGGTCTGTTTGGCATAACGTACCAGCTGAGCGGCACTTTCCCGTACCTGGGCCACGGCCCCGGGAGCGGACTGCAATTGATCGGTATAGACGGTCTGGATCGAATCAATCACCATGACCCGTGGCTGTTCCTGTTGCGCCGTGGCGAGTATCTTTTCCACCTGCGTCTCGGCCAGTAAGGACATCTCGCTGGATTCGAGTCCCAACCGATGGGCGCGCAAGCTGACCTGTTGCAGTGATTCCTCGCCGGTAATATACAGAACCTTGTGTTGTTGCCCCATGGCAACCAGGGTCTGCAACAACAAAGTGGATTTACCAATACCTGGATCGCCTCCGAGCAGTACGACTGAGCCCGGTACCAGACCGCCGCCCAGGACCCGGTCAAACTCGGCAACACTCGTAGGATGACGCTGAACATTATCGGGCGTCACTTCAATCAGGCGTTGCACAGCATTCTGATCTGCTTCTCCCGCAAATCCATTGAAGCGTGTATTGCGTGTCATCACGACAGCGGTAACCTCGGTCAAGGAATTCCAGGCACCACAATCAACACATTGACCCGTCCATTTAGGTGCCTTGGCACCACACTCGGTACAGGAATACATCACTTTAGCTTTTGCCATATCATACGGTGTCAGGTTCTGTTCCAGTTTGTACCATCGTAACATGCGGGACTGCCAGGCAGTGCCGCCGCCACGTGCCAGATATCATTTAAGAGTAATATTATTGCTGTACTGTTAACCCTGTTTAGTTTCTCAGCAAAGAGGTCGTCGTATAATAAAAACACTATGTCCCGTTTCAAGCAAATCATCGCCGAGAAAAAAAGCGCCCTGGAAAAGCTCGCCACCGCTCCGCTCATGACCCTGGCCGGACAATGTGCGACGACATGGCATGACCCGGATAAGCTTGATGCCATTCTGCTGCATGGTATTCATAAACTGTCGCATTGCAGTCTTATTTTTGCCGTGGACACCAAGGGTATTTTGATCTCCTCCAACGTCGAAAGTAATAACCTCGATACCCAGTGGCGGGGGACAGATCTGACAGGCCGGCCGTTTCTCCAGAGCAACCTCCCCTATCAGGGCCTCACCATTTCCCAGGTCTATACCAGCCGGCTTACCATGCAACCGACATTAACGGTTATGCAGGCAGTGCGGCATGAAGAAGAAATCCTGGGTTTTATTGCCGCCGACTTTAATGTTGAAGCACTGCCTTCAACCGAAGTCGCGATTCAGGAACCCGCGGCCTGGAAACAGTTCAAGGGCGATCCGGCAATTCGTGACACGTTGTTTATGCAGGAACGCGCCTTGAGCGCCATGGACAGTGTCCTGGACGAAGTTATCAATATTATTATTGATATGATGCAACATCACGGCATCTTCCATACCAAGATCCATTTTTCCAGTTCACGCGCCTCTTTCTGGTCGGTGGATGAACCGTTTGATTACAACATCCACCTGGTGGATGAGATCACCGATCCCGATCGATGCCTGGCTTATCCACGCCAAGCGTTGCATGAGCGCGCCCAGGTCAGTGAAGCCGACATTGCCCGGGTCCTGAAACTCTTTAAAGCATTGCGCAACGCCGATGAAACGGTCTATTTACGTTCCGCATCCTTCAACGTCGTCAATGGTATCGTTGGCTTGACCTTCTCTTGTGATGGTTCCCATTACATTAACTATCGGGAATTCATTGATAAGGATACCGGTTTCTGGTTCGGTGCGATGCAACCCGAGTCCGCCCCCACCTCGGCTGTGTCCTGACGTCGGTATTTTTGGCTCATCTTTTTATCGCCGGTGTCAACCGGCAGCCGCATCATGCGTTAACCCTATTGATCTTCCTGATCTCCCTCCTCTTGAACCTGGCAAGCTCTGCTTCGCCGGGTTTTTTTTTGCCTGATTGTCAACCTCTCGCGCAGTGGAGCGTTAACCACTTTGAACTCCCTTGTTTTGCCCGGCGTACAACATTGTGACCGGGTATTTTTTTGCCTCGGCATTAAAGTCAGTCCAGATGGATTCCGCCCAGCAGGCAGCCGTCAAATAATGCCGTGCTGATATTCGTGCGACACGCGTGGGGTAATCTGACAAAGGAGCTCGTAGCCAATGGTCCCTGCCTGACGGGCGATTTCCTCCACCGGCAGCGCGGCACCCCACAACTCCACGGGATCCCCGATACTGGCATTGGGGCAATCACGCAGATCGACACAAATCATGTCCATCGATACCCGCCCAATTAATGGAACCCGCTTGCCATCGACCAGCACCGGCGTCCCGCTAGGTGCATGCCGTGGATAACCATCGCCATAGCCGATGGCAACCACGCCTACCGGCATATCGGCCGGGCAGCGATAGGCGCCGCCATAACCAACAGGGTCCCCCTGCCGTTGCTGATTCACGGCGATCAGCTCCGATTGCAGGGTCATGACAGGCTGCAAATCATGCTCAAC